>Ga0307507_10004063_pt1 | contig 26764 bp, 28 predicted proteins | sample 7_EM_MG_FD_207223 | JGI IMG/M metagenome (GOLD analysis project Ga0307507, IMG submission 207223) | Populus trichocarpa ectomycorrhiza microbial communities from riparian zone in the Pacific Northwest, United States - 7_EM | ecosystem: Host-associated > Plants > Roots > Unclassified | place...
TAGTCTTAGAATATATAGAAAAGTCTAATTACATACTTTTAGAATTTATTATTTAAGCGTTGTTGCGTTATAGAGTTGCGATTTTCTTAATTTTTGGTGGGATTTTCAAGTGGCCAACTTGGTGATTTGGTTAACTAGGTGATTGACTACGTTATGGAGGACTCTTCCAGAACCATCGTTAGTAAGGTTGTTGATGCTTTCTATTAAGGGTTAGGGGATGCTATTAAATGCTATTATCCACGTTGGATTGTACAGGTGCCCTAGATAGGAGAACAGTGGTAGTTATCGTACTATAAAGGGCCAACAGTAGTGGTTTTCAAGATCTTACCATCCGAAATTTTTTTTACTACCGCCCTTAACGCCCACAACCACCACTAGGTCCTGTCCGCACGCTATACGACGTCTCTACGTTGGCTCTAGATCTGAACTTCGAAGACCCAGGTTCGTAGCCATCACCACGTATAGGTGCAGAGTCCGATTTCGACGGCTACTAGTACTTTTATATCTAAATCTATTATTATCTCCGGTTCTTCCCCTAATCTTACTAGTTGGCTATATACCCTTTATAGGTTGGCTGCAAATATTATATTTACCGCGTTAAATCTAATTCTTAATTATCCTGGTCTTAAGCTTGCTATAGCTGTCTATAGGGGTCTTCCTATAGGGCGTCCTTTCCCTTATATCCCCTATAACCTTTATATCCCTATTTAGTCTTAATTTAAGCAATATCTTATATTATAGGGGCCTGAATAGTGGCCGCAGCATACCTATACTGCACATATAGATTAGGTATAACCCTATTATATACAGCAATAGCATTATTCTAGGCGTAGTCTATAATTGTAGAGCCTTATATTGTATATAAGGCTATTTATAATTATTCCTTTTTAGATAAGGAGTTTTTACATTCCTAGTATAAGTGTGCTAACAATAAGGAAGCCATACGTTTAACCGGCGTCTCCCTAGCGAGTCTCTAGCGACCTTTATATCCTCTTATTATTCTTATTATTTGCTTAGTTTACATTTTCCTATTAAAGCTATTAGATTTAGGTGATCTTAAGTCCTGGTATAAGGCGTTCCATTTATCTTACTATCTCCTATATAATTGCTGTATTGTCCGCCTGGCGTCCCTTTTCTACCCTAAGGCTTATGGGAACCGTTAGGACTTCGACTAGGTAATCCTTGTGGAGTACTTTTATGCCAATACGTTCTCCTAGCCTGTCCCCTGCCCTTACAGCTCGTTCCTTTGCCTGTTGGTCCTTTAGGGTGACTCTAATATCTCCACTCCTGAGGTGTCGGACTGCGACAGCGTTGTGGACCTCTTTGCGGATTAGGTAGTTATATAGTAGAGTTTGACGTACCTGCTTATCCAAGCCTCTACCCTAGTTTTCTAGTGTCGTCCTACCTTTGGGCGTATAGACCTTCTATGGTTAAGGCCTGGCTAAAGCCTCCCCTGCCTAGGTAACTCCTGTTTGCTCCTTAAGCATACCTTACCGGCGTACCGCCCTAGCGAGCAGTCCCGTCTATTGGTACACCAACACGCATATCCATTCTCTTAAGCAGCGTAGTAGTCTCTCCGGCCAGGACGTAATCCTGCCTGCCTACCAGGTGCACTAGGGGTTAGAGCCTAGCTAAGGGGTAAGGTCCCTAGAGCTAGTAGTAGCTACTACGCACTACGCCCCGTAGGAGGCTAGTTGTAGTATAGGGGCGTAACACCCTATACTACTGCCAGTTCCCATTTCGCGTTGCCTATAAGAGTCTTCTTATAATAGGCCGACCATATCTTATAGGAGGGAGCCATAGAGACGCTAGGTCCCATACTAGGTAACCTACTCCCCCCTCTCCTACTAACCAAGCTTGTATCCCCCCCTTTTATAAGCTGGCCTGTGTCTTTAACTATTAAGTCCTTGTCCAACTAGCCTGTGTTTCCTCTATAGCCTTCCCTATATATATACATAAGGTTGCGTGCACTACGCCTATTAAGACCCTCCTGTAAGTCGCCTTATATATATACGTTAGGTTGCGTGCACTATGCCTATTAAGACCCTCCTATGAGTTACCTTTTAACGCTATAGGGCCGTTGAAGCTGGCCTGTGTTTCCGCTGCCTAGAGCTTTACCCGTGTTTCTACCTCGTTAAGCCGTCTGGTCGCCGTCGCGTTGCCGTCGCGTTGCTATCGCGTCACCGTTGTATCGCTATCGTCTAGGTCGCGCGCACCACGCCTATTAAGACCCTCTTCTAAGTTACCTGGGTGTACTAGATACCAGATAGGCCCTTATAGAGGGGCCTTAACGAGTTCTTTAGGTAGGGCCTTAATAAGTTTTATACAAGGTATCTATAACGCGTTAACCTTAACAAGTTCTTATAAAAAGAGGTTCCCTACGCCCTCACCGCGTTCCATTTGCGATCTTAGAGCTAGTGTAAGCCTAAGGGTGTCCTGTCGTACGCCTAGGGCGCGTCCACGTCGACTGGCTGGATAAGGCCAGTTTCGGGCCTGGCTACGAGCCAGGTAGTCGTACGTTGGGCGGTTTTCGTATCCCAGTTTCCCTTGATGGCCCCCCTAGATGGTATGGCAGGAGCCCCAAGCAGGGGCAGTAGGACTCCTGGTGTTGTTGAGGGCGATGTACGCGTCGCAGGCTCAACACCACAGAGTCGCAACACCAGCGCGCTGAACGCGCTGTGACGGCTCTCTACCATCGCCTCTGCACTTGGCCATCGTAAGGAACTAGTTCCTAATGATGTTTCCACCCGCGGCGACGTGGACGCGTGCAGTAGGGCTTCGCGGGCTAGTCGCCATATATATCTAGCAGCTTAATCTTTGTATAATTATTATACGTCTTCTCCTACTGCTATAGCTAGGCCTTAAAGTTCTAGTTCTTTAGGCCCTTTTTAACCTTGGTATATTAAATAGATAGGTAGAGCTAACGTGCTATATTAGCAGGGGCAACTCTCTTCTTAAAAGCTACTAGGGTGTTAAGGTTCCTAGCCACTATACCGGTAATGTAACTTTATAGAGAGGTTAAAGCTGTCTTCTTTTTCTTATATTCCTTCTTTACTATCTTATGCCTCTTATAGAGAATTTAAAGCTCGTCCTTCTTGTCCTTAGAGAGAGTTATATAGGAGGTTGTTCCTACCTTTACATCTTAAGGCCTAGAAAAGGCTGGTTTAATTAGTTAGGGTAACGCATCCTATTTAGTTAAGGGGTCGACGTATTCCTATACGTCTCCTGTTTAAGCTTAAAGCCTAATAATATTGATCTATTTGTCCCAGTTAGCTTGACTCGATAATATCACCGTTATAGTAATAGTCTGGGTGGGTTGTTAAGAAGTTATATTGAAAGGTGCTTGCAGGAAGGATAAAGGATTTAATAAGGGGTATAATTAATTAGATAGATTAATCAAATTAATTAGTTAAACAGGGGCAATATAGCAAGCAACCCGGGCTTATAACTGTCGATTGGATGTCCGTGCACCGATTATAAGAATTAAATGAGGACTCTGTCTATTGAAACGTGGTTCTAAGACCTCTATATATACATAAGGAAAGGTGTAGGAAAGGAAAGAGAAGGAGGGTAGGAGGTGGCAATGGAAACAAGGAGTTGGTGACCGAGTCGGTGACCGAGTTAATGGGTAGGTAGCTGAGTCGGGGCAGTAAGGACCTGATTCGGGTCGACATAACTACTGATTGTCTCTTAACACCTACCAAGACTTACGATAGTAAATACAACATTTAAAATCGCTTACTTATTGCTAATATTACGATTAACCTAGTATAAACTTTATAAGCTCTCTATATACTATTTCCTTATTTTATACGACTTCTCCATGCCTCCCTTAAGTGCCTCTGCCACTTTATATACTATATTACTCTAAAATATATACATTCTATCTGGTTAATCTGGTCGAGTCGGTTATATAACCGGTTAGGATCCTCAATTTGATGGTTGGATTGGTTTTGGCCTTATTTTTGTAACCTAACCTAACCGCTGACATTACTGGGTTGTCCTGGTGAAAGGACCAATGAAAGGCTTCCCTTGAGTAGTACCTGAGGATCCCAAAAAACACCAAAAAAAAGGATGGGTCAAAAACCCCTGTGGCCTAGGAAGTTGACGGTCAAAGTAACCGATATGGCTAATTACTAACCAACTGCCTACTATCTCTACCCCTTTTTGGCAACCCGCGGTCTCTATCCCCTGTAGAACTGTAGGGAAGCCGAAACACAAGTGTGGACAGTACAGGTGTTATTTCCACGTTATGGAGTCGGTACCTGAGAAATGCGTAAGAGAGCGTTATTCAATGGCTTAAGTAGCTGATTTGTCGAACGACGGGCTAATTGCGATCGTCGTCCTGTTTCCTATGTGGATATAGATTAGGGGTGTCTCGGCTATTTCACTTGACTGTATATATTGAGGCTTAACAGCCTATATCAATTCGACAGAGTTCTCCTTCTTGATTGCTCCGTTCGACATGATTCCTAAAATCGCTGACGTCCGAGGACTCTACATGAATCAGGGCCTATTCGAGGCTGGCGTTGACTCTTTGCGGGTGATAGAAATGCTCGAGAGCTAAGATTCTAGGCCAAGAGAGCGGTTTGGGAAAAGTTGGCGCAAGCGAATTTCCTACGACCGCAATTTATTCACAGCCAACCTTCAATCGACTTACAGCATTCATAATCCGTCAAGCTGACGTCAAAGCGTCGATCAATAGTCATATTAATGGTCACATCGGTGGTCACTTTAATGGCCTAGCCTAGGAGTGGAAGTTGCTTCCAGCGGGAGCACATTTTTAAACAGGCTTAGCGGCTGTCAAAGCGGGAGAGCAATGGAAACGACATGCTTAAATTACTCCTACTAGATCCCCGAATCCACCTATATCGGTGTGGAGAGGGTGCTTAGAGCATCAATTGATGAACTTGCTTTAAGGAAGCACTCGCTCCACTAATGACTCTCCGAAATCGTCCTTACATTTCTACAAAGTGGCCGCAGCTTCAGCCCTCCTCATATTATTAATCCTCTATTCTTGTCCTGTTTTTTTAAAGTGGTAGGTCTCACTATTCCAGTATTGCTCTTTAGGTGTTTCATCTAGCAATCTTTGCATTGGATGGTAGCTTTGGTTGACTTGGTGCAGGCTTGCCGAAGTACTATAATGATCGTGTTTAGCATCCGCCGCGAGCAATTTCCTTGAAAGGTATTACTCACAGCGAAGAAAGGCTTTGTTGTCCCATTGGCTTTTTGTCACTACTTAAGGAGGTCCTAGTACCTAAAGCCTGCATCAGAGCTTACTTTGATCGACGTGAGAGGTAAAAGGTAATATCATACCGGAAGATTTCTGTGCGGTCTCGGCCGTCATGATTGAAGTGATCGTCTAGTGACAGGCGGATACCCAAGTTTTTTCCTGGGCTGGATAATGTACGAATCGTCCTCGAGGCCCATGGTGCTTTTATATGCCTCGAATGTTATGCTGAGGCGAAGGGTAGTCTGATTCAATCAGGCTGCAGGTTACAGGTAAGAAACCCTACTCTGCCTTCGTTTCTTTCTCAAAAGTGCCAAAGTCTGGGTGCTTAAGATCATTGGCAGTGAGAGATGAGATCAACACGGACCTGGCACCACGAGCGATTTGAAACTGATGGCCGGTGGCGAGAGACCCAATGCGATGCTAAAGTCTTGCAAAAGCACCTTGTTGCACTTCTGTTGGCCTATCCGGGCGATGCGAGCCAGCTAAAGACATTCAAGGCGGAGTAAACTTAAGTTTGTGCCCAATACTTGTGTGTACTGCACTTTTGTTCCCGCACTTTATTAGTCCTTGCTGTTCCTGTCCATCGGGTTGGGTTTGGATTGTGTTGATACTGCAGTTTTGCCGTTGGCTCTGATTCGACGGCTTGGGTTGTGCGAAGGGCGCTACTGAGAACGCTAATGTAGCCATGGCTACATTAGCGTTCTCAGTGGCGCCCTTCGCCCTTAACCGGATTGCACTTTTGTCAGCCAATGAGAGGCAAAGGCGTACGGTAGCGACGCTAAGCCTTGATGACAGGAATTCATGCAGCGGACTTCGTAACCTCCGAGCCCCAATTTTATCTCTTCTCTTTGTAAGCGGTCAACAAAGAGCGCGTTTCCTCTCAAATAGTTAGAAATTTGGGTCATGTCGCCCTACAGACAGCTTCAGCCCGCTGGGCTATCCATTCTGCAAAGCCCCTTGCTGGCCAACCACGGCTAGCACAGCGTCTAAAAGACACGTAACGTCATCATGGCCAAGATTGGGAGTATCAAAAGCCACTGATAGTCCAATATTATTCTGTGGAAGGCCGAACTCTTAACGAAACCATGGTAGCGATCGAGAAGCAAACAGGTTTCAAAGCCGGGTAAGTCTCGACAATAATGAGATCCGACTAAAGGTGCCAGTACTAATAAATAAGTAAGCGAACGCATGTGGAAAAAAATGATTAAAATATGGGGCTTGGAGAAGAACCTTCCAGAAGCCGTCAAATCAGCAATGCTGTGGACGCAGGTAAAGCGCAGGAGTGAGGAAGGGAAACAGAATTCTTTTTTCACGGCGTGCCAGTGACGCAGGAACGAATCCAACGATTCGAGCAGCGGTTAAACAAGCGGAAATCTCGCCCAACAGAGCATCCATCATCTAAAACTGGTAAGCAATCACCAAAAGTTGAACTAGTTTCTGGGCTTTCATTGGTTGATGTCATCAGGGATGCAATACCTTACCCCGAAGAGCTGTCATACTCCGCTAGCCGATATTGATCATGAAAAACCGAGCAAATTCTCCTGCCACGAGTCCGATAACCAACTAATCCGTCTAATAACCACACAATGTGAAAGTATCGTCCAGTTTACCACAATTGAACAGTTGCAAGGGTCCTATCAACGGTACACTGAGAAGGCTCTCCTTCGGAATATTCAGGACCACCATCATCAGATCAGAGTTCAGGAACTGGACAGCAGCGGCCGCTTCAGTGCAGGATAATATCCCCGAATGTTGCTCAGGCAGGCTCGGAACCTCGGGATAGACTTGAATGAAGCCATTCACGGATCGCAACGGCATGCGCGAGAAGAAGGAAAGGAAATATCCACCAAAGTTCCCGAGTATTTCTTCCCGGAAGGCGACAAATGGCAAAGTCTTGAAGTAGAGTCTGCATTCGTGGATTGCATATCACAGAGCAGATTTTGCCAGAAGTTGTTGGGCTTGAAAGGATCATCGTTGGATAATTGGAACCAGAAATGGAAGCCCATGAGCGAGGACGTCGGTGTCGACTTGGATAGGCTGGCGAGCCAGGTCTTCGGAGACCTGGTGGTTCCATATCCCGACATGTCTGTTTCTTACTTCCACGTCCGGTTCAATCCCGGCCAACGTACTGAGGACTCTATACTACTTCGGATCACGTTTGGGGTCGACCGGAGGCCAGAGGTTCAAGAATGCTAGTACTGCCAGCCCGCTCTCATGGCCTTCGACTACATCGGTGAAAGCGCATTGAAAGCTCACATTCCCCTAGCCCATCCGAAGAGGAGTATGACAGCATCTTCTCCACAGCAACCAAGGTATCATCTGGAAACTTGATCTCTAGGGCGGTCTCTTACTAAGGCTGGTCGTACGAGACTTGCTGCTATCAGCAGAATGCTAATTGCTGCATCTTTGAAAAGGAAGCTGAAGAGTGGGATCTAAATGGCACCATTGAGCAGGATAGGCCATTCTAGCCTTTCCCGCCGGATCGAGACGTGCATATATGCGCCAACACAACACGATATCCGCTAGGAAAGATTCCTGAATTTAATGGAGAAGAGGAGTGGGATACTGGTAGTAATTTGGACTAGCTTGATCTGAGTCCGAAATGCGCAAAGATAAATTGTAAGATTTGGGATCCTTAAGACGACCGTAGATTGTCTTACTGCGGCTGCGTTTTTTGATCTGGCGCAGTCACTCATTTCTAAATATGTCAGATTGTGCAGATATTCATTCATAGTTCCACGCCGCTACCGGTTGCCTCATGCGTCACTTGCGGGAAGGGCATTGTAGAAAAATAGAATAGACATATTTTTCATTAACTACTCCGTCCATGTGCGCCTTCTTGAAGATGCTTCGTCATCGGACGTGGTGTCTTCTTTGCCCACAGCCAGAGCAGTTGTATCAATGACTGTCTCCAGTCGATTCTTCGTCAGCGGATAATCATTGTACTGACGCCATAATCGCGCAACCTTCACTACGTTTTTGATCTCACGGCCTTTCAACTTCCAGGAAGCTAGGGCGTTGAGGTTGTCATCCGATATATCAACTCGCGAATGGTTCCGGCCGCTCTTACCTGTTCCTGGAGAATTTGACGGCCTCTGCAATTCTCCGATCGTTGAAGTCTTCGGCATCCAGAGGAGGACATCATTCCAAATCTTCAAACGGGATGCAGCCGGCAAGGAGGGATATTTGAAATGCATATGAATCCGTGAGAGAAAGGCATAATCCAAATCGTGGAGTAGATTCGTAGTGAGGAAGATGATTCCCACGTAGTATTCCAATTCGCGAAGCATTTCTGCACCTGTGATCAGCTTTGATGTTTCTTTTCTAACGGGTGGAACAACATGAAGGATCGGGACTCACCTGCTACCATTTCATTGGACACGCTGCGCTCAGCCGAACGGTGGTGAAGAAATACATCGGCCTCTACATAACCATCAATAAGGACACAGCACTTGCAATGCCAATCATACGGCGCAGGGCGCTTACCGTCAGGGAGGAGAGCTGCACCATACTCCTTTGCTAGAATAGATGTATATAAGAGAGTTTCGCTTAGCGAGCCTGCATGTGTCCTAGACTCCAACTCGGTAAAGAGGTCGCTTGGTTTTTTCCGCAACTGCAGCTTGTTCTAGACAGGTGTCAAGCGAAGTGTAGGAGTTTCACTTACTAGCCTCCACCGTCGATGTCTTCCCAGTACCAGGAGCCCACTAAGAAGTATCACAAGGCCGTGGCCTAAAAAACGAGTTACTTTCTCGGTATATCAATAAAGAGAACTAACACACCTTTCCCATCTGTAACGTCGTCAGAATGAGCAATTGACTGTTCGTAGTTGGTCACAAATGCCAAGATAAGGTCCTTGTGTGATTCCGGAAAAACCAGACGCTCCAAGGCTTCACGAAATGGGTCCGAGGCTATCCACGTAAAAGGATCCTGGGACCATTATTGAGGGTTGTGCTAGCAGGATACCTTTGAACTTACGCCATATGTTCTTCGTGAAAGAGAACCCTCGAAGCATTGGGAGAGTAGAAGTAGCCATTGGCGTCTCTTCTGAATGCGTGCCTTATTCTCTTCTTGCTGTTTAACTGAAGGCCTTTGGGGCAACTTGATACCCTTTTTCGCATCTTCGATTTCTGTGTCATTCTGTTCTTGAGCACAATTTAATTCCTCTTCGTCCTGCAGTTTTTCCAACTTGAAATTCTCGTAATCGCCGTACTTCTTATGCGCGAAAACGTCGATCACGACTCTTTCAGTACCCTGCAACAATTGATGAAATGCCGCTTACGTGGCTAAGGCGGAGGAATGTACGAACATATGTTTTACCACTAAACCGGGAGGAAGAAAGTTCCTAGTAATCGCAATGGACGATGTCCTGATATTCGAGCACCTTTCTGCCTCGGGCAACGAGCATCTCTTCCAATCCTTCGTCTGTGTGAAATCCAATAGGGTAGACTGGCAAGCTTGATATCTTCCGAATTCCGGTAAATCCCTTGATTAAGATAGTTGTGGTACTCCAACCAAAGATCATGCCATCAAATCCCACGTATCTGCACTTGACCGAGCCGCCTTCCATGGATACTACTTCATATAGCTGGTCTTGACCTGTTTCGTTCGAAAATACGATAATGTTCTTGGGGAATTGTCCGAAGATAGTTGAAGGCGATCTTTTTTTCCGCGTGCAGTGACGAAACTTCTGGCATCACCTCGGCAAATATTTCTTCCAAGACATCGACGAGGACCTGCATATGCTCTTTTTCCTTGGTTCCCGACTCTTGTCTCTTCAGAATGTCAAGAATTCTGCCGCGTGCGAAGTACAGCTCTTTGAATGGCCGAGAGATTTTGATGGTTTCCGTGCTTAGCGTTTCAAGCCCGCCTTCGGTCAGGATAGGTCCTACCTTGTGACGAATGATGGGACTCTGGATTTCAATGTACGAAATCGTGATGGCGGTTAATCCGCCCACCACGCTTGGCTTAGGTCCATTAGCGTCATGTCCGTGATGATCTTTGCACTTGTAAATCCGGATGGCAGCCTTTTCGTATTTTTCCTGGGCCTCTTTCGGAATCTCTACTGGTTGGCGTTCTACTCAATTGATGCAGCATGTGCTAGATATTAGTGCCCAGTCCTAGAAAGTTAGAGTCGGCCATCTATGGGATCCGGCAGCGTATGTTATGGAACAGCAAGACAACGAATTAGAGGAATACCTTAGCAAGACTCGCGGGAGCTCTCTGTTAAGAAATGGAGGAGAATCTAAGCTGACGGCTTTTATAATAGTCGCTATCTCACAGCTCGACAAGGCTGTTAGGCAACAGTGGCATGGACGTGTCACTGCCACACAGACCAAGCCAACTACCTTTAGACTGCTGCATATTTCCAGCGTGTTCACCCTCACCCTCACACTCGACTAGATGTCACAACGTCTGATACCAAGAAATGTGTCATCATCTGTTGTAAGCGTTGCACCCTTGAATGCGTCGCGTCTATTAGAAAAGGCACAAGAGATTAGTTAACACGTTGGCGGGCCTATATATTGTATTGCAGAGGTAAGTTCTGTCTCGCTCTAAGGAGTGCTTGACGTTGAGCAGTTGTCCATAAAGAGCTATGGGCATCAGACGAAAGCTCTGCAACTTCTGTCTCGCTTTAAGGAGTGCTCGACGTTAAGCAGTTGTCTAAGATAAGAGACCCCAAGCTTGCTTTGCTTCTGGAGACAGTCCGCAAGCACAGAACCCTCAGCCTTCGGTTTTTGGTAACGATTCCTCTGAGCCTCTAGAACTCGGAGAATTTCTCCGCGCCCTATTTTAGAGTGTAATATATCGTGTAGTTTAAAGTACAATTGGGTGATGAAAGGAGAGGTAAATCCATGGTCGCATTGTGTCGATCATTGTTGATGATGAGTTGTGCTTTAGGCCATTGCCAGCGGAATTAATCAAGGCACCGGACTGCTTGTGTCCCAACTATGGAGTATTAGCTCTCATACAACTGGTCGTAGGCATTAACAAGCACGATTACAAAAAGAAAGCCGGCAAAAATGGCTTTGTATGGCGAAACACCGGAAAGTGCGGAGATTTTCTAGCTTCACAAGAATTTGTAGTGCCGAGGAAGAAAACACAGGGTTTTTGTGCCAGAAGTCTTTTATGCAAAGATGTCGAACATATTGTGATAATTTGTCGCCATCATTAAGCAGTCGTTGTATCATCCACTTCAGCATATAGCTCTGTTAAAACTAGATGCAGGATGTCCTCTGCGAGTGCAGCAAAGTTAATTCCAGTCATCGTCCTCGCATCGTTTCTCGTACTCGGTATTGCGGCTCTCGAGAAGCGGAAAATCTATTATTTCCGAATTCTAAGACCCGTGACCTCGTACCTCTCCTGCATCGAAAGACCTATGCAACACACGTACTCTCCTACACCCGGTAGACCAACAGCATTGTAATTGTCGATTAGTTTCTTTCAGTTTACCGGAACCCCCGAGTCTCAAATGCATCTAGTTGGGTGCCAGATGATGGCGTTCGACAACTACGACTCTCCACACCATGCCAAGAAGGAGCAAATTGAAGTGTAGCCGCGTAGCCAGAGCTTGTAACGTCACGAACTAGTGGCTTTGTGCGTCTGCTACCTAAGGATGAGCATACGTGTCTCACGACTAAGCAAATAGCATGCAGCTCTATATCAAGTGCGATGTTCCACCAAAATGATATTCCTGGGATTTTCAACTTCGCAGGGAACCTTAATCTTACAAGAAGATAGAAAATCTTTGGCCACACTTGGCTGTTTACCTACATACTCGGTTAAATGGGTGGCCTTCATTTGGAAAGAAACCTAGTGAGGTATGTGTGATCCTCGTGCTGTTACCGTCAGGTCCGATGTGCTAATTGTATGGAATTGCAGTCGTAATCTGCTCTTTCATAGTTGGACAATTCGAAAGCTCCCCTCATACGCAAATACTTCATTAAGCTTATTCGGCTGGCGTGGAATCACCCTATACCCCACCTGGCCACGAGGGCATTTGCCCTGGAATAATTCGTCATGCGACTTTAGGTGGAGTAGATGACGTTGAGAACAGAGTCATGAGACTCAGGAGTAGAGTGGGTTACATGTACGCTGGCCTTATCTCGGTGGCGTTGAAGACCCATTTGACGGAATAATGATGGAGCAACTCTAGCAGGTTATAGACATTTTGCACAGGACTTTCACTTGATGTGGGTGAATTCTGAGCGAAGATGAGAGAAGACTTCTGAATGAAGTTCTTTGACTGGAAAAGCTTTTAAAGGACATAGCCTCCGGATAATGCAAATAATCAGTTATGTTGACCTCATACTGTTGTCTTCTACTGTTGTCTTAGAGGATCTTAATTAACGCTTTCTATAAGTCGTGATTTTGATTTGAGCCTTAGGACAAGTGGTCTGATAAATTTAATATTTGCCAAAGCATTGGCACTCGATCAGGTATTGGCGTCCTAGCTGCGGAGCTGGCTCCGCAAGCTGAAACTAAAATTTGGTCTCGCCCACCTGATAAGGACATGGTGGCGCAGCGCACCCGAACGGAATACGTAAACGAAATTTTCGTGGGCATAAAGGCGCATGGACAAAAGTTCTCTCAATCTAAGAGGGTAGCATGTGTCGCAGAAGTGGACTCGTGGCTAAGCTTGGCAGTAGTAGGCGCAGCGGACCTCCCCAAAGCGTAAGCTCCTTACAGGAAAGGGGATCTGTATATAGCTACGGACTCCCTTGCGACATTCCCAGTTGACAATAGATTACCTGGTATTTACCAAGGAATTCGCTCCTTTATATCTTCTCGTTCACTCACTCACTTCCATTCCTTTCGATTTTCGACTTTTCTTTGTTTCTCGTATCAACCACAACTTCCACAGAAAAGCGGAAACGCCAAAATTTCCATGGATCGCAATCGGATTATCTCACCGAGGGAAATCGAGAATTTCATTGCTGAGGGCCAGCTCATTGTCATTCACGAAGGACATGTTTTAAGGCTTGATGGATGGCTGGGAAAACATCCTGGCGGCAAGTTGGCGATTCTGCATATGGTGGGAAGAGATGCGACCGATGAGATCAACGTGTAAATATTAACTACCTTCCCTCCTCCTTCCTTCACTTGTTCGATGTAATTTCCATTCTTGGAAAAGGTGAGGTGGATTGCCCTGCATGATGCCTATGCCGAAGGTAGGTTAATTCGGCCTTTGGCGCAGTCGGCCTACGCTCTCATTTGTTCGGCAAAGAATAACCTCATGCTGACACGATATCTCATGCAGGTACCATTTCTCCAAAACTCTGCGGTTGATGAAAGCATACCGAATCGGTCGCATACAGCAACCTTGGATAAATCTCGAACCTCCCCTTAGAGGCGGCGTCTATCGTAAAGACGGCGAGATAGACGAGTCGGAGATAAGCGCGTCTGATGGAGAGGAGGATTCGACCTGGAGCTCCAAACAGCTTTCTTTGGGTTCGAGTGCATCGAGCGTGTATACTTCGACAGACTTGGAATCAGAGATACCAAAGGAGACAGTCAAGGCTGCAATAGCTGATCAGGCCATACCTGAACGTGGAGACGTCTTGGTCTCTTGTACTCGACGGAAAGCCTTCGCGGCGGGCGTTGATGAGATACAGCAGCCAGCTCTGAAACTACCAGACACTTATCCGGCCAAGAACCTTTCCAGGGCGGCGTACACAGCTATCTTAGAGCAGAAAGAGATTCTCGACGGCATTCGCGCCTACCCTTCGCTCGATATTGAGACGCAGGGAAACATTGCATTGGAATACAAAGCGTTGCATGAACGAATCAAGAATGAGGGATTTTACGAGTGTCGTTACTCGGAGTACGGCAAAGAAGCTATTCGCTGGACGATCCTCTTTTGCGCTTTTATTTTCCTACTAAACGCCAAATGGTACCTAACGTCAGCAATTTTCCTAGGCATGTTCTGGGTATGCCAGCCGCTCTATTTGACCTAATATCAGAATATTGTTAACGACTTTGCAGCAACAAATAATGTTCACCGCTCATGATGCCGGACATCGTGGTATAACAGGGAACTTCGTCGCAGACACTCTAATTGGGGCATTCATTGCTGACTTCTGCTGCGGCCTCTCCATTGGTTGGTGGAAGAGCTCGCACAATGTGCACCATCTCATTACAAACATGCCCGTATGCTCTACCTATCTCTCACCGCATTCACAACTCTAACATCATCCAGGAACACGACCCGGACATTCAAAACGTCCCTCTCTTTGCCACATCCCCCACCTACTTCAAATCCATCCTCTCGACCTTCTACAACTTCACCTTCATCTGGGACGCTGCGGCCGACTTCCTCGTCCCCTACCAGAAATATACCTATTATCCGATCATGGCCATTGCCCGCTTCAACCTCTACCTCCTCTCCTGGCTGCACCTGCTCTCGCCACGTGCCGCGAACCTTGGCTCCGCCTGGTGGACGCGCCCCGTTGAGCTGGCTATGATGGCGTGTTACTGGGCGCTCTTCGGCTACGGCCTGCTGTGGTGCACGCTGCCAACGTGGCCGATCCGCGTCGGCTTCGTGCTGATCTCGCACTGCGTGACGATGCTGCTGCACGTGCAGATCACGCTGTCGCACTGGGGCATGCCGACGGCGGACCTGGGCCCCACCGAGTCGTTCGCCCAGCGCCAGCTGCGCACCACCATGGACGTCGACTGCCCGCCTTGGCTCGACTTCTTGCACGGCGGCTTGCAGTTCCAGGCGGTGCACCACCTGTTCCCGCGGGTGCCGAGGCATAATCTGCGTGCGCTCCAGGTGCTGGTGAGGGAGTTTTGCGAGAAGACGGGCATAAAGTACCAGTGCTATGCGTTTGTGGAAGGGAACCAGATCGTGCTTAGTCGGCTTGAAGAGGTCGGGAAGATGGTGGAGGCGCTGGTGAAGTGCCAGCTGCATATGGCGGAGACGGGGGAGAGTGGATTGCATTGAGGTTTACACAGTGCTTGTTAACGATGGCATTAGGACCGGTGTTGGAATGGGGCTATAGATGAATATGGCGAAATTGGGATGGGTTCAAGTTACGCCAGAAGGCTAGTCTTAGGATTAATAATATAGAGTATAGAGGTATGAGACTATAGAACGCCTTGCTGGCCAATTTAATTTGAGACCCGAACTTTTTACTCCTCTACCTTACCGTTGCTCTACTTCATGACGTCGTAAATCTATGTTAGGCGGCTGTATTTAAGGAAACATGTATATCCGTACCCTTTCTTTTCCCCTCAAGTTCCATAGAAGTAGTCAGGAAAATCTCGAGCTAGCAAATTGTCAGGAAATTTGGTTATGATACGCTCTGTTTCGCGAAGGTGAATTACTATATGGAGAAGTGCAATGGATCAGATAGATCAATGCCGTCTATATCTTTCATTACAAAATTTAGAATGTCAGCGGTCTATAGAATTTCTGCCATGATGACTAGCACCACAAGGGATTTTATGATATCACTTCTAAACCTCCTTCTCCGGCACGACACTGCCCTCATTCCAAGACTCCGTATCCCCAACACTAGCCTCCGTCACTAAGTCATGCTCAAGCTGCTTCGCAGCGGCCGTGTCCTGGAGTCGCTCGGACATGAAGATGAGATCGATTTCCTCAAGGGAGCGGCCGCGAGTTTCGGGGCAGCAGTAGTAAACTACGAGCATATTAGTGAAAAATACTTGTGGATATAATAGGCAAGCTCGGGTGAATTCAGATAACATAGAATGCGGGGTTGGACGTACTGTATGGCGCAGCAATGGCGTTGAAGACGAGCCAGATCCATGTCTTCCACCCAACGTTGGTGTCTGCGATGGCGATGGCTAAAAGGTGTTAACATAGAAGTGCTTCTGCCCAACTTCTCCATGAAAACGACTCCAGTGAAATTGGTTATCGCAAGAATCTTTGAAGCGCCACACGGCCTGCGTATTATGTGCGAAAACTATACCAAAGTAGCTATTCAGAGTAGTCAATTTGGAGCTCTGGCGCTTTTCCGAAGAATGCAGACTGCAAACTTACACCCAGTATGCGAACCCAAGACTGGGGCACGCAATCATTGCGTTAACACCTTGCCCATGCTTGCTGGTGATGGTAGCCACTTTAGCGACGAAAACTGGAACCATAGAGGTACAAAATCCATCGCCAACGCGCTGTCAAGACTCATTAGCTTCTGATTCGAAGTATCTCTAAAGGTATTCTTACAATTAGAACTCTCCCAGCAATCATTTGGCCATAGCTGTAACTTGATGCTGAAATGATAGTTCCGGTGATTTGAGTGCCACATCCTAAAATGATCCATGCTCTACGTCCTATAAACATGCCGAAGAATGAGGCAATGATACAGCCGAGCCATGATGCTAGTAGAAATACTGGTGTAATCATAGACACAATGGTAGTGCTAGGATTCTAAGAAATGAATGTTAGCTCCCAAAGAAATGGAGTTTAGTAGAAACCTCGCTTCAATAAGCCCCATAGTACTCTGGAACGTAACGGCAGCGTAATGACAAGACGAACTATAGATAAAAACTACGGATCTTAATGGGCGCTTAGTTTGCCAGCGCACGTCTTAGAAAATTGGTAGACATAGCATACATATAAACCACAAGCTTCTAAGCGACGAACAGTTTCCGAGAAGTTCCCGCCATGGCGAACCGAGTTACGAATATACGGAAAACTCCCAAAAACTCAAATCAGCACGGACGATGAGCATGCTGCAGTTCAGTCAAATAGCTCTAGCTCTTTTCGCTTATCCCCATGTGGCAGATTTTTCCGTTGGTGAAGACCTTAGGCACTGGGTTGACATAATATAATCATATTTAGGCGTTATCTCGCATCTCGACAAGTACCAGATGGTCCATCTGAAGAAGAGAGCGGGTTAGAGAGATATGATAAGCCCGTTCTGGCTGTCACGGCCGTTACATGGTGTTGACGATATCCAACTACTTAGGGCATCGGGAGACGGAGCCAGGAAATCCAAGTCGTGCAGAAGGGTCCACCCAGCACACAAGCACATGGAAATCCTCGAGTGAAGACCGTTGCGGTGGATCTAAACGTCTGAACCCTTGAGCATGTTGCAAACCAGACATGGGCAAGATTGCAGGAGGTCGAAGTGCTTGGAGGGGAGGAGTGAGACTTGGAGTCAAAAATTGCTCGGTTTGACTCGGCGGGCGCTCAGCCGAGCCTCTCATACCACCGGATCTGGTTGTAGGATCTATCGGCTTTAGTTACCCGTTCTGTTCCGAGGAACTATTAAACTACTACTCGCGTCAAGGACCTCTCCACTAGACTCAGCCCCGCCACAGAAGTTATGCTTTCATAGACACTGAATAACCTCCCAGACACCGTTGAAAACTTTCTATCCTATCATGGACCAACAAGAAGATCTCGAAGCCCTTCAAAGCCGCCACCGCAAAGAACAGCGTGACTTACAAGCCCGCGTTACGCAGAAGAAAAAGTCAGCTACCAAGAAAACGCGCAAAGGAGTCAACGACGAGTGCGCAGCCCTTGAGGTAGAGCTTAAAGAGCGGCAGACACGCGAACTAGCGGGCTTGAATGGGGAAAATACTGAAATCAACCCGAATGAAGTGGATGTGCACGAAGCCCATTACGACGAGGCCCAGGATACAAGTGGAGAGAACCCAAATAGCATCCAATCTTCGATGGAGAATCTTTCAATATCCTCACCACCCTCAAAACCTACAGAACCTCCGACGTCGAATGGCATACGCAAAACGCTTAACCGAGCCAAAGCTCGCCTTGCCCGTCGCGCGGCAGAGCAAGACGCCTTAGCTCGAAAAGCTGCCGAGGAAGCCGCATCTCTCCCTAACTTACGAGAGCAGGAACGGGCACGGATGCGAGAACAGTTTGCAAAGTATGGATTACAAGAGAAAGAAATCAAGGCAGATGGACACTGCTTATACGCTGCTGTCGCGGACCAAATGGATCAGGCTGGGCTCGGTCTTAAACCTCGAATCACCCCAACTATAATCACGGAGAAGAAGCTAGAGGGGTCCAATGACACAGAGCAAGATTTGCTAGGTCATAAAGCTGTTAGACACGCCGCTGCCGATTTTATAGAGCAGAATCCTGATGATTTTGAACCATTCCTCGAAGAACCGCTTCCCTTCTATGTGCATAAGATTAGAGAAACGGGCGAATGGGGTGGTCACATGGAACTGGCAGCGTTGGCCAAAACATACGGTGTCAAAATACACGTTTTACATGGAGATGGGAGAGTGGATAAGATTGAGCCAGGTGAGGATGCCGGAGCGGGCGGCGATGAAGAGAAGGTCATTTGGTTGGGATATTACCGCCACGGCTTTGGATTGGGCGAGCATTACAATTCGTTACGGAAAGCTCCTTGAAGCCAATTGCCAGCGTATTCGCCATCTTAACGCGGAGTGGGCTTGAAATATCTCCATTGTCGATACGGGCGTATTGAGGCGAGCTCAATATTTATGCATCCAAATTCCTACCCAATCCGTACCTTTCCCTACCTCATGCGTCCGCTCCGGCTGCCAATGCGCTATGCGCACTAGTGCCTTCACATTGTCCTTAACCGGCGTCTGCACTACCACATTACCTTCTTTATCATACTGGATCTCCTCGCCTGGTCGTGTCAGGATTTCTTCGTATACTACTGGGGGTAAAGCCCAAGGAGGCCCGCCTGTAGAAGGAGGCTTGTATGTAGGAAATTCGAGGCAGATGAGGCGGCCTGTAGGAGATAGGAGAGAGGACATGCGATCCGACCAAGTTGGGCGGAGGGTAGGAGGAAGCGCGCAGAGGAACTATGCAAAAAACAAATAAACCCATCAGTTTCTGACTTCTTTGCAGACTGTCCAGGGACAGTTGATAGCATGGAGATGACCCACCGTATAATCATAAACCAAATCAAAACCCTCCCTCAACCCCCCATCCACACCTGCTATCCACTCGTCCTTGAAAAAATCTCCAAACACAAATTTCACACTCCCACTCCCGACCTCCGTATTCTGCGCCGGATACTTGTCCGCCTGCTCTGCCGCATGCTTCTCACACGCCTTTACCGCATTCGCACTCGCCTCAACCCCATACGCGTCGTACCCGAAGCTCGCCAGCAGTAGCACGTCGTACCCTTTCCCGCACCCGGGCACCAACGCGCGCTTGCGCCGCTTGAGCCCGGTTGCAGAGTCGGTAGTAATGGCAGGCCCGAGCAGTTCAGTGCGCTGCTCGAGCGTGTCGACGAGAGCGGGATTGGGCGTGCCGCGGTCCCAGGGCAGGAACTCGCCGGTTTTCCAGAGATCGTCCCAGCGCGAGGGGTGGGTGGAGGCGTCGCTGTTCAGGAAGTGCTGGCGGAGGCGCTCGCGGGCTTCGTCGGTGGAGGGAACGCCGGGGGTGGTTGAGAAGGTCGGCATGGTGCTGGAGTGTAGGTTTGTGTGGTGGATTAGGTGGTGGAGCGGGAGGGGACTGGGCGGTCTTTAGGCTTGGATGGGATCAGTAATACCAACGGCTTCGGAACTGTAAGCGTCATGGTTGGCGGAACAAAGGCAGAAAGCCGGAATTTGGCTCAATGGAATAAATATGTGCATTTGGAGGTTTTCGGTGATATATTTTGGTTCCTGGGGAGCTGTGGTATACTTTACTTAATCAAGGAGATATTGTGGCGGTGGTATTTTTGAAGATTGCAGCATTCTATTTCCGGTATAGGAAATACGCCGGACGCGGAGGTACTATCAAGCCTCCGATACGCCACCGATATCGGCGGCGAGCGGCGGTGAGCGGCAGAAAAGGCTTGTCTGCCTCGGAAACCTCTAATTTTTCAACAAAAAAAGTTACCGCAAACCTATCTTTAAAACCACACCATATATAGAATTATAAGACATATAAAAGCTATAAAGAACCTTCTTAAGAATATCCTTATATATAAATTTCTATAAGATAGTGTAAGGGATATTATTGCGGTTACCCGGGTTGCCCTCAGGATAACCCTCGGATATCCCTCAGATGGCCGTCGGTCACGTGTCGGAGGCATGTGCCCGTAGTGTATAGTCTCTCCGATCCCAGAGGCCTCACCTCAAGGAATCGTCTCCTCCACAATCTATTCTGTTCCTACAATCGTGCCTTATAGCCCCCTGTCTACAAAGTCCCCTCACAGATAGCTTATAATTAAAGTAGTATTAGTATAATAATATCTTACCTCGTTTTGACGTGCAGTAACCCCATCAAAAATCTCCAAAATTTTCTTAACTTGTATGGGGTATAACTCTACAATAAAAGAAGATATTAAAACGCCTACTATTTCAAAAGAGTCGTATTAGCAAGGTTTATAACTTTATAACTTAATACTCTTAAAAATATTAAGGCGTTATAAAGTTATACTCACAAAGAGTTTTGTATGTAGGAGCTGCTTAGTAAGGAATTTTCAGAAGATAAGAAGAATTGCAGTAGGACCGGTTCAAACGGCATCTTGAAAAGCAACTGAGCACTACCATTGGCTACGCATTCAATGATCATTCGATGATCCCTGGATGCTCCCGACTTACTCCATTTTAACCTAGGTACACACATTCATGACTTTGCTGTACTCTCTGAATGACTCTACCATGTCTTCCTCTTCCTATTCTCTCTCACCGTCGCGTGCTCTGCCTCTCTGTGGTACTCATATCATCAAGCCTCGTTGCCTCGTTGCCTCATTTGCTGCCCTTTTGCGAAGTACACCCGTAGATTTTTCTCGTGGAGCATCCCCTCCGAGTATATAATCCACTGGTGTGATTCCTCTGAACTTTGAGGCTGTAGGGAGGTGAGACGGATATTACACTATCTTGAATATTCAGAATTTTAGAACGTTTTGTGCAGACGCTTGAGCAGGAATGGAAGATGCAGCCAAGAATGAGCTGGGGCGCAGATCCTTACACGACAACAACTCAAAGGAGTCGATTGTCGAGTCGCCTGTTTCCAATAAAGAAATTGGCATGTCAGACACGAAAGAAGACGCAATATCAATCGCACTGCCGACTCCCTCCATCTCCTCTCCCGTATCCGACCACGACACTTCTCCTACCATCCCACTGCCTCTGCCTGCCTCGATAGCTTCTCTAGCAGTGCCTATTGCAAGAGGTCAGCGGAGAGGTCTTTTCAGCTCCCTTACTCTCATTCCTGAAGTTACAACCCCAACGAGCTACCCTCGCCGCACGAAATGGATTATAACGTTGCTGATCGCGGTCGCAGCTGCTGCTGCACCTATGGGTTCTGCAATAGTACTCCCGGTGCTTACTGATATCGCGAATGACTTTCATACGACTGCTACTATAACGAATCTCAGTGTTGCTGTTTACATGCTTGCCATGTCTGTATTTCCATTATGGTGGTCCAGCTTTAGCGAGACTGTGGGGAGGAGAACAATTTATCTAGTCTCATTTGCTCTTTTTGTCCTCTGGGGCGTGCTATCCGCTGTCTCCACTAATATCGCCATGCTAGTGGTCATGCGGGTCCTCTCTGGCGGGGCTGCTGCTTCGGTGCAAGCAGTTGGCGCAGGTACCATTGCGGATATTTGGGAACCGAAAGAGCGAGGACGTGCTATGGGATTTTTTTATCTAGGTCCTTTATGTGGACCACTCTTTGCGCCTATTATTGGCGGTGCTGTGGGGCAGAGGCTCGGATGGCGGAGCACGCAGTGGTTTCTAGTCGTATACGGAGGATTCACACTAGTAGGCCTGTTATTTGGACTTCCGGAGACGCTTAAGAAACGACGAGATATTGCCAAGGAAGTTGAGCAGGAAGCAATCCAGCGCACAGCATCCGAAAACCGAAATGGGACCGTAGAAGCGACAGATCCAGAAAAGATGCTGGGAGAAGTAGAGGCTGGTTCTCAGAGGCCTACCCCGCTCACTCGGGTTTCTACCAGGCAGTCAGTGCAGATCAAAACGAGAACATATCTCTCTCCAATACGCCGCATCTTCCTTGATCCGCTTCTAGTCTTGACATACCTTCGATACCCTGCCGTCGCATTGACAGTCTACTATGCCTCTATCACATTCGGGTCCCTCTACTTCCTAAACATATCCATACAATCCACATTCTCTACTACCCCTTACAATTTTAGCACCCTGATCGTCGGACTCTTGTACATACCCAACTCACTAGGCTATATGCTAGCGAGTTCCTTCGGCGGTCGTTGGATTGATCGCATCATGCATAGAGAGGCCAGAAAAGCAGGCCGCTACGATAGCAATGGAAACTTGATGTTCAGACCAGAGGACCGCATGAGGGAGAACGCATGGATAGCGGCGGTTATGTGGCCTGGGGCGTTAATATGGTACGGATGGACGGCTGAAAAGGGCGTGTTTTGGTTTGTTCCTGTGAGTTTGGCCTGATTCGTCTTTTCCCTTCTCTTTTTGCGGCAATCCCGCACTCGCCTCAGGTCGCACTTTTGATCATACTCGTGTCCTCTGCCTTCGTCAACAAAACCACAAATTGAAATGATTGAAAGATTGAGAGAAAGACCCTAATGAAATGCTACTAGATGCTTGCCAACTTTTTCTTCGGCGTCGGCAGCATGCTAATCTTCGCGCTCTCGACGACCATGCTCACCGAATTTATGCCACGCCGCGCCTCCTCTGGCATCGCCATTAATAACTTCGTCCGCAACATCTTCTCTTTCGTCGGCGCCTTCGGCGCCGAGCCCATCATCAACGCCATCGGCAACGGCTGGCTATGCACAATTCTGGGGCTATGGGGTTTGATAAGCGGGCTCGCGGTTATTTGTACCATGCGGACGCAGGGAGATAAATGGAGGCGGAAGATGGGCGAGGGAGGGATTTGAGAAAGGCAGCCGGAGTAAGGGTTGGAATGTTTGTAAAATCGAGATAAAAACTCGACGAGTACAGAATCGGTTCTGGGGGAAGGGGGTCCATATATCTGCATGGTATTGCCGGCATCACCCGGTGATGGAAAAATAAGGGATCCGATTACCTCAGCAAGCTCAGACCATAGAATCAATTAGCGGACATAGGGCTGGTGTATAAGGCTGCTGTTTCATTGGACATGTTGTCCTATCAGTGTATTCTGTGTCTGCTCGGGGAGCGGTCGAAGGTTCTCAGGCTCGGAAGTACGGGCTACATGAAGCTTCTCGCCGAACTGCTTGGGCGCGCAGATAGTTGCGCAGGTCTCGGTGTCAAGCTGAAGACGGCTTTTAGCCTCAGCCTTATCACCCCAGCCGGCGTGGCCATAGCCTGGACCCTGTCGTCGCCAACGGTTAGTCTATTTGGCTGTTTTACTTTTTAGCCCAATCAATTACAGCCTTGTATTATTTGGGCAACTTTGTTCTTGCTGTACATTGGCTGACGACGACCGCAAGCTATTGTGAGACTATATAGTGGTCCACAGAGCAACGATACGCGCACAGACCATTGTGTTCGCAAGGCATCGAGTTCGGGGCTGAACAATCCAGCCTCGAAAAAGCCCACAAGTTACTTCGCACTACATCAATTGGCCTTAAGCCAAGATGGTTAAAATTGCGCTAAAAGCTGCAATCCCGACTTCACACGTTCACTCCGAAAATTACTAGTGGGGACAAATGCGAATAGTCCAGCCAAATTTCATTTAATCAGTCCAAAGATCCCTACTTACGTCACTTTCTAAGCATTTTCAGCCAGTAAATCCGCTTCTATGGTTTCCCAAATACTTGGAGCCTTTGGCTCGTAGCCAAGCAGCTTGGGCGCTCTTTCTGCTTTGCTCCTGGAATTAGCCGCAAACATATACCTACCTATGCCTGGGTACCGTCTACTCTCCATCATGGCATCAACCTGATCAATTGAAACTTGTTTAGGCTCCTCTTGCTGAATGAGACCGTGCTTCTTGAGGATTTTACCGGCAGCTTTCGCGATATCAAGCTGAGAGGCTTCCTGGCTGGCGGTGAAGTAATAGCCCTACCAATTATAAGTATAGTTCAGACAATGGTACATTTTACGGTTGAAGGGCATATACCGTCTTGCCCCAATCCGCACTCCCACCCCCAGATACAGCAGCCTCAACAAGCTTCAGATATACGGTCATGAGGTCCTCAATATGCACCCAGCTCCTCGTATTCGTCCCCTCTCCTACATAAAATGGAGCTCCAACCTTCTTAATTTCATTCAAGAATTCGGGCATGTAGACACTCTGTGTCCTACCTAAACCCCCTCCTGACCCGTAAATATCTGGTGGGCAGACGATTGCCAATTTTAGCCTATCGCCGTGCGCTGCAGCTGCCGCTTGTATAATCTTGTCGACGTTACGATGAAGTGCATTGTCTGGAAGCGAATTTATTGCTTCGATGTCCGAGACGTCTGACCAAACTTTTGGGTTTAATTTCCCTATATATGTAGGGTCTCGCCAATCCGCAATTATTCCGGTGCCGCCGAGGTGGATGAGGAAGGAGGGAGAGGAGCGGCGGAGGAGGCCGGCAATTAGGGCTTTGATACTACCTTCATGGTCGGAGTTGCCATTATCTATGCTTCATGTATCAGTATCAATTTCTGCCGGAGGGTCCTACTCAATTACGTACGGACGACAACATTCGCCTGCGATGCAGCTTCAGAGATAATGTCAAAGCTGTCATAGTCGCCCTTAACGATCTTGACTTTGGGGTATCGTTCGTTGAATTTTTCGGGAGCATTACGGAGCAAGACCGTGATGTCGTATTCAGGGTGCTTGGTAATGAGAGCATCTAGTATGGTGCCGCCAATGTAGCCAGTTCCGCCAGTTCTCAACGATAGAAGTGAGCCACGGGATGATTAATTATCGGGTAGGTTTGCATACAGAAATATTTTTGAACTCATTTTCATGCAGTAGTATGCTTAGGAGAAAGTCTTGCCAATAGTATAAACAATGCAAGTGAGAATTGTAAAGCGAACAACAATGAGAGAATTGAGAGTCTACTTATTCCCATATGTTCATGAAGCGTTCAATTAATCAGCGTCTCCACTGCGGACTACTATTCAGCCGACTCCACAATGGTAAAGCCCCCGATGTGAGCAAGAGTACGTGGGATTCTATTGATGACGTCAAGATATTCCAGCCAACGGTAAGCTTGAATTTATAACCCAGTTTATCCCTTGCACAGATAAGGTTATCTCAGTCAGCAACTTAGACAGCAAGGGCAGGCGCACTCACTAATACTAAAGTATCACTAGTCTCTGTCCTAAAAAACGCCACTTTTTTTTAACCAATCAGCTATCTACCGACCTTAAGTTTGCCCTGCTGTCTGAGGGCCTATGGTGCGGAACTATATGGTGCTCAACTTCAATTTTCGCAATTTTGTATCCCTTGGAACGCCAACTTGCGTCCATCTGTTATCGATAAGAACTAGCCAATAGAATCAATAGGATTAAGGCTCCGTGATCAGAAATACAAGGTTCGTAATATCTGTCAATTGCTATACAAAAGGCCTATATACACTCAATCCTTTAAGTTTAGTTGCTCTGTATAAATAAGCACACCTAAATACCCGTATAATTCGTCCTTGCACGCTAGCTACTATACCCGTACCTATGGCGATTGTTCTTTGCCCTTAAGCCGCTGCTCTACGTGCTTATTTGTCTAATTTGCTAGCTGCTCTATAACCTTATTTATAAAGAATTAACTAAATATCGCGAAAGGATTGCTCTGCTTAATGCCCAAGGGTAGAATTGGCTTACCATGATCATTAAAATCGGTAATGTGAAGGGGTTTAAACATAGGTAGAGGCTATAGTTCTAGGAGGGTTTTTTTGCTTTGCAATTTGGATTAATTTAATATTAGGTCGGTTTAACAAAATCTATATTATTGGAAGTACGTTTGGAAGGTATGGTTGATAATAATCTATTCCTTGAATATATATAATTTGCGCGTATTTTTGAGCTCGGTGTTTCGCACGGACTACTTTCTAGATGGACGCAGGCGTTCTATAGGATAAGAGACATTATCTCCTGTATATTTAACCCCTTAACAACACCTATTTAACCTAATAAGCTAATAAGTTAAATTAGACCAGTCTCCTCTATAGTTAATTAGATTTTTATTAAAATATAAAGCTGCTAGCTAGGTAAAGATTTAGGTAGATTTTGCGATGTTTTGCGCCTAGGCGAGGCAGCTTGTCACGGAACAAGGTCAGGAGGCTCTGTGAACGTCGTAGCATTAACTAGGTACACGATAGGATATTGCATAGAGGTGCAAAAGGTGCGTAGGTACGAGCGATCTATATAAGGGGGTAACATAAATGGGTCAGACGCCCCCCCTGCTAGTATGGTAAACAAAATAACCTGGTCCCGCTATGTTACTTTGGACTCGCTTATTTCTTGACCGATACTAGCAGGGGGGGCGTCTGAGGCATTGATGTTACGGAGATCGCTAACATCTAAATTTGCACCTTCCTAATTAGGAAAATTGGCTCACCGCCCACCGGCAGAATACGAACCCCAACACTAGACGCATTAAATTCGTTCTTAAAGCTTTAAATAAAGGGCAATATATAGATAATTAATTGATTGATTAATGAACTAGCTATTTGAGAGGTGACGACGACTGCGCGGGCGCAGCTTCCTGTCCTG
>Ga0307507_10004064_pt1 | contig 26764 bp, 18 predicted proteins | sample 7_EM_MG_FD_207223 | JGI IMG/M metagenome (GOLD analysis project Ga0307507, IMG submission 207223) | Populus trichocarpa ectomycorrhiza microbial communities from riparian zone in the Pacific Northwest, United States - 7_EM | ecosystem: Host-associated > Plants > Roots > Unclassified | place...
CCAGATGATAAGGGTCAAACCCCACTCAGTTGGGCTGCTGAAAATGGGCAAGCGGGAGTTGTAGAACTACTACTCAGACGGGACGACGTTAGCCCCGACAAGCCAGATAATCAGGGCCAAAGTGCACTCTCGTATGCTGTTCGGAATGGACACACGCGCGTGATAGCTCTACTACAGCCTCAAGTAGCTGTCACCCGCCGGACCAACTAAGCCCCAGGAGACATCACCCCCGCTACCTTCTTCGAATTCCCTACTAGCAACCTATACACCATTTTCACAAGGACTGGCTCACTCCCATAAACATGTTTGTCACTACCACTGCTCCTCCTCTCTCAACCTCGCCTATACTCTCCTCCAGTTTAAACCACTATCTTGTGGCAATTGCCGTCTTACCTTTCATTCCTGAGTATACCTACCAGAGTACCAACTTGATTCTTTTTTTTCCAAATCATACGCAATAAAAATGCACATGGCTATCACATCCCCGCCCAGCCCTCATCCAGATTTTTCTTGTTGAGTCAAGTCAGCATTTGTGGTCTTCTATTTAAGGTCAATGATTTGGCGTTTGTGGAGAGTTATTTCTACTGTCTTAAAAAAAGGCCAGCATTGTTTAGAATTTGCATCACGTTATCTTCATCCACTGTTGCATGTAACTTACATCCTTTCTCACATTCACTGTTTCCTTATTTATTTTTTTCTTTCTAAAAATCTTTCTTTTCCTCATTCTTCTTCTTTGAAATGTAAATGTGAGGGTTGTTTAGCAATGGAGAGAAAAAATACAAAGTGCAAGTGTACTTGACACAGGCGAAAAGCAACGTAAACGCTTCGAGCAGATGCTAACTAGGCTATAATGGTGATTGGTTTTCATTACCTATATGGACATGTTTTAACAAATATCATCCTTATTTGCCACTGTCCTTCTGCTATAGGATCAAAGTCAAGGTTACAATGCTATACAGACTTTTTAGTCTTGCTCATCAAAGAACATTCATGCATCAGGGATTGCTTTATCTGAGAGACTGACTCCTATTCTATAGGTACTCTATATGATTTTGAGACTCACCTCGCTATTGCACTAGGTCCTTTATCAACGGTCCGTAGCCCATATGTCCAGCAAGGCATGCGATTTTAAAAACAGGACTCAACCTACGCTGGATACTATCTCTAACCCGCCCAGACTCATCCCGGTCTCCAGAACACAGTATGAAGGTGGCTGAGCAGGGCTTAATAGCAGCTGTCGTAATCTCTGCTCCTTGGTCGCAGATGTCAAGTTCGAATGTATCAAAGTAGGGGGAATAGGCGGGAGAGTAAAAGTATTTGGATCGAGGTCGGATACTCTGTAGAAATGGTAGGAGGGGCAGCTTCCACGGCTTAATTCACATTCCTCTAGGGCCAGACAAAAAGTAAAAACGGGTGTATAGGTACACCACAGTTGTGTCTTCCTAGCCTTTCTTTAGATCATCTCACATATTTCTCTATCATGTCCACAATCCTCCACATGCACTTCTGATAATAATGAAAATAAATGTTGGGAAATATTCTCCGTAAACTAAAGCGCACAAGGGATTCGTCACACCCCCCGAACGAGTTAGAATGCTCCTGCAACTTCCAGAGCACTTCCAAAGCCAACCACCACCTCTAACACAATGCTCGATGCCCTTGCCTACATATTGTCCCTCGGCGAATAGTCAGTTTTGCGAGTATATCAGGTATTGTGCCTGAATCTTCTGGGGGATACTGGCCAGTATTGTGCCACGTGAAGTCGGATAAAGGGATAGCGCTGAAAGTGTGAGGCTTGGTATGCGCCCTTTGATATGGATTTAGCACCCAGAGAAGACCTTAAAGCTCTCTAGACTACGACACGTACAAGCAGGTGATATTGGGTCACGGAACCTCAGTAGCCACAGTATCGCTTCAATCGTGTTGAAAATGGAGCCAATGATCGGACCGGAGGCTTTTTTTTTTATGGCATGACGAGAAGTGGTTCAAGGAGATGCAGCAATTTTACATTTAGGGTTTAATGATAAGATTATTTGAGAGAAGAAAACCAAGGAATGAGGGGGATCTTGAACAGGGAGATTTCGCAATCCAGGATTCGGGATCGCTATTGTTGTGACGGACTTTACCGTGATCAGAACCGAATTAGAAACAGTGGCATCCCGCACATATCACGAAAAGCTAGGATAAAACTTTGTCAGCCAGTGAGGTTTATTAGCGTCTTGGTACCCTTGCACTTGTTTAACTTATGCACCTCCTCAGAAAAATCGATATCTTTCCATTGAGAGAAAACATTTTTTATTTTAAGCTCACCTATTGGACTGGGAAGCGGATCGGACGGGGAAGTGGATTAGTTAAATGCACCAAAAAAGTAGAAATAAGGAAATCCTAATTGAAGCACAATAGTAAGATGAGATTTAGAACGGCAGGAAGCATCCCCGACAGCACACCTTCAGACCCGCCTGCTTGTGAGCTGAATTCGGAGGATTAATTTTGTCGAACTTCCCCTAGTAGGGGTTTATGCAAAATTCACATACAAACCGATTCACTTCTGCGTCTGATCCACTTCCCGGTCCAGTACGCCATCGCTTAGGTGGGGCATGAGTCCTAACCTGGGACCTGTTGCTGTTGCGACAACCTGAAAAATCAGAAAATTCTTGATTGCGAAGTCCTCCTAATGAAAAGAAAAAATTCCAAGTTTACGCATCGCGCTGTACTAGTGCCCACCACTGCCTACTAGCAGGGATATTCGCAACAAATAGGGACATTTCCTGGCTGCTGCTAAAGACTTGCTGCCGTGGAAAAGGAGGCTTCCACTGTCCAGATAATCAACTTAATAACATCAAGAGCACCTCCGGGCTCATCCCGAGCTATTTGGCACAGCTCACTCGATAATAGAGGGATTTCGCAACGCAAAGTTAGGGATCGCTATCTCTATGACAACTATGTTTATAATTGCGACGAGCGAACTTGAAAAACAGGGATTTCGCAGATTCAAAGAGAGGTAGCTATGATATGATAAGATGATGTTTGCTTGTTGCAACATGGGTTAGGGTGGGCTGCAATTGTTTCCACTAACTGAACTTTAAGGGTATCATACGTTATCTCTTAAGTGGACATGAGCCAACCGGTGACCCGTTTCCGTCGCAACAGGCTAGAATTGACCAACTTACTCGCTGTGAAAACCCTCTAGTAACCCCAGTATAATACTGATGGGATAGAGGCTAGGTTTGATGCCCTGCGGGGACTGACTTCCAGTGATGTGTGATGGTCAGCCAAACAAAATAGGTTGACCACCCCTAGCTATATTCATTTTAGTTTAGTTTCTCTTCTCTGTATTACAACAACGAGCACACCCTTTCTCTTTCCCCCGCATTTGTTTTTCCCCTTCCATCGCGGCCCCTCTCACCACGTGACTTTCTGCCTATGCCATAGATTACGGTAACCATCAAACGATCTCTCGCTTGTCCTCTCCCGATCTCCAACACGCACCCTTTCTCGATCTCCAACCCGCCCTCCCCCCCGCGCACGCCATTTCTCGGATTCTCTTCTCTACATTGAGGTATCCACAAAGAGAGACATTTTGGATTCTCAAAAATTGCTTGAGCTCAGGTTGTTTGACTACTGCAATAGCCGCATACCCACCAAAATCCTCTTGAAAGCACAGAAGCCGAGTATTTACCGATCCATTTCGACAAGCTCCCTCGGTTCAATAGTCCACACCGTACATCCATCTTTGAGATAGACTACTCTAGATTGTAGCCTGTTTGATAGAGGTTGAAGATTATATTATATCAACCACAGACAGCATGGATAATACACCTCTTGGGTGGGCTGCTGAGTATGGGCACGAGGGAGTGGTGGAACTACTACTTAACCGGGACGACATCGACCCCAACAAGCCAAATGAATATGGTCAAACGCCACTCTGGTTGGCTGCTTGCTATGGGCACGGGAGAGTGGTGAAAATGTTGCTTGGACGAGACGACGTGGACCCCGACTCATCGGATATTGATGGGGAAACAGCGCTCTTCTGTGCTTCGAAGAATGGGCATGAGGGAGTGGTGAAAATGCTACTGGGCCGGGACGACATTAACCCCGACAAGGCAGATGACTACGGCCAAACAGCACTCACGGTAGCTGTTAGCGAGCGGCGTCAGGGAGTGGTGAGAATTTTACCCGGACGAGACGACGTCAACCCCAACAAACCAGGTGTGGATGGCAACACACCTCTCGGGTTGGGCGCTTGGAATGGGGACGAGGAAGTGATGAAAATGCTACTTGGACGGGACGACATCAACCCCAACAGCTGGGATGTGGTGGGCGGAACACCGCTCTGGTTAGCTGCTTGCAGAGGCAATGAGCAAATAGTGAAAATTCTCCTCAGGCGGGACGGCATCATCCCCGACAGGCCGGGTTATAAAGGCCAAACACCGCTCAGTCGTGCTGCTAGGTGTGGATATGAGGGAATTGTGAAAGTGTTACTCGGACGAGAAGAGGTCAATCCCGACAAGCCAGATGAATTCGGCCAAACACCGCTTTGGTCTGCTGCTCACAATGGGCACGAGGGAGTCGTGAAATTACTACTCGAACGGCGCGATGTCGACCCCAACATACCAGATACCAACGGCCGCACACCATTCTCAATCGCTGCAAGAAATGGCCACGCGAGAGTGATTGCTCTACTACAGCCTCCAACAGTTGCCACCCAGAGGACGGACTAAGCCCGTAAAGACATCGCCTTCATTACCGCCTTTGAATAGAGTACTCGCAACCTCTATTTTTGCAAGACCAGAGCACTTCCATAACCGTGTTTGTTGCTACCACTACATCCCCCCCTCTCACTCTCGCCCTTCCTCCTACATTTTAAAGCACCGGCTTGTGGCAATTGCTATATTACTTTTCTTTCCAGAGCATACCTACCGTAATAACTTAACTTGATTCTTATTTCTTTTTTCCCCGGTGGAAGAAATCATGCCTAATGCCAATCCTCATATTTATCACATACCAGCCTAGCCCTCATCAAAAAATTTCTTATCCACTCAAGTCAGCCATTGTGAGCTTCTGTTTAAAACCTACAATCCAGCGTCAGTAGGGGGCCATTTCTCCTGTATTGTGATAGTCCAGCTGGCTTCGAATACTCATCATATACGTTTTTGTTGCTTCCTAGATTTAAATCCTCTTCTCGCATCCATAGTTCCCTTATTTTTTTATAAAATCCGTTTTTCTCCTGTTCTCCCCTCTAAATTGCTTGTCGCTTAGGTATAGAGAGAAAAATAAGGTACATGTCTTTCTAACACTTATAAAAAGCAACCCGTTGAAGCTAGCTATTAACTAAGGTATGATGGTGATTGGTTTCCGGTACTTGTATAGACATGATGATAACACCTTTTTGCCACTGTCCTCCGGTATGGGATTAAAAGTGAGGTTTGGACGCTAGGCATGACTTTTCAGTCCTGCCATCAAGGGTAATTGACACATGAGGGATTCCTTCAGCTGAGAAACTGACCCCATTCTATAGCTACTGTATAAGATTGCGGGACTCGCTATGCAACTAGGCCCTTGGCCCACCGTCCGAAGCGCACATCACCAACAGGGAGTACAATTCTAGAGTCTTGACTCAGTCTATGGTAGTGCATTTTCTCCAATATGCCCAGACTCGCTTTAGTCTCCTAGGTGCCCCTCAAAGGCGGCCAAACAGGGCAACAACTGTTGTCCTAATCCCTCCTTCTCTTGGTGATAAGCACGTGGCTCAGATTCTCGGTATCCCTATGTGCATATAGTGCCCCGGGCATAACGAGTTGCAACCGAGTTAGACTTTGTCTACTCTGATACGAATTCTTTTCGTCTCGCATTCTACCTAATCTCTGGCCAGGCATCACGGACCCATAATTTCCTAAGCTGGGCAAGGAAAACATTGCCTTGCTTTTGGGTAGCTAAGTGATACCGTACTGTAAACTACAGCGGTAATGAACGACACTGGAAAACAGTATCTCGGACTGCAAAGTTTAATCCCGGGCAGCACCGCCTTTTACCATAGGGGTTCATATTGCAAACAAGTGCCGATAAATTAAGTTTCTTTACAACAAACGGATCCTAGAAGGTGGCCCTGCAGAAATCGGAAGGTGGTTGGACGGAAGACTAAAACTTGGGGTTTCAGTAGCATATGAGGAGAATCATGTGCGGGAGGGCACTAGTGAGGAGCCATGCTAAGTCCAAGAGGTTCTTATTCACTATGCCGGGATTAATTACACATTAAAAAAACTAAATCCGGTCTCGATCTCCCTTGTTGTCCTGTGTGCCCCGCCCTTGCCCCTTTATTGAGATGAAAGGCGTTTCTCTGTATTACCCCGGTTGATATCTTCTAAGGGGTATTGTCATGTGTCGCATTGAACTGTACCGTGTGCTATGTAAAATTACCATTCGAATAATAAACTTAAACGAGTGATGATCTGTGATGGCACTAAAAAGCAACAGGAAGTATGCTCGTGATAACTAAGCTACCCACTTCGATATGGCAGCAGCCAATTAGACTAGTTTCATTGAACAAAGTGAAGCAAGATTAAGGTTGTTTTTTTACGCTTACTGTACAGTACCTATCATAGTTCTGTTTGTGTTCTAGATACTGAACTCTAAGAGTGTCGCAAGAGATTTAGTCTGCTGAAGAAACGGAACTTACTCGTGTAGTTTTAACGAACTTTTCGATCGTTATTAGAGAAAGACGGGATGGGTTATGGCAAAGGCGGTAGCCTACTGGGGCACCACACCCCGCCGTTTTGTACGAGTACTGTACTGTACTGTACTTGGCGGTAGTGATGGACTGTTGAAAAACTACTATGGCTGGCCTAGTGTTTCGCGCTCTCACTGGAACCACCCGGCGTTTGGAAAACTCTTTTTCATGTTTGACTTATATAGCGGAAACACTAGTTGTTGGAGATGGAACAAACCTAGTACTAGCTACCTACTACGACACTCTTTATGTATCGGTATAGTTTGACCTGTGAGACAACGGAGGATTTCCTACTTTTTCATTTGGTTTTTTCCTTTTCTGTCTCAATCATTTTTGGCCGACTCAGTCTCTATAAGAGACCCTTTTGTTCGCGTTTCTTTTACAAAAACTATCATTCATATCATCTATTTCTTCGTTCTCTTTTTAGATACAAATCTACTGTCTCTATCGCTCGCATAGTTGCTCCTGCACTGAAGTGAATACCACGGCAGTCCATTCGCCCTAAAACTTCACAGATACAATGTTGCCGTCGCGTGTTTTTACTTGCACTAGGACTTCAGCGCTAAAGGAGCAGCCCTGGACGAGCATGCTAGGTGCCCGCCGAGACAAGTTTTGGGCGAGCTGGGAAGGCACCAGGAGAAATAGCGCGGGCCCGTAAGGACTAGTATAAGGCAATTGATGGACAGGGACGGGGACTTTCTGACATCTGGAAGATGCTAGAGGCTACCTCTTCCGAAAAATACGCCCCCATAATATGTATCGACGCCCGATATTGACATAGGTAGAACATTGAACTTCTTAACTCGCTAGAAAAATCCTCCAAAAGCTTCCTAGCGCTCGAATATTAGTGTCTGGAGGACCGCATACTCAAGATGAGATCTGGGGCCTCATTCTAGAAGATTAGCGACTCTATGAGTCAGCCCAAGAGAATTTATATCATCAGATATCTTCACACTAGGTTGGATGAAGAAAAAACCTCGACGCTATTAGCAGTATTCTGGGGTAGACATCGTAAAGAAAATTCCCCCAAGATATTTCTGAAATGTACGTTGATGCGGTGGCACTCCTGAAGCGGCCTCGGGTTATGCATTGACAAATACATATCCTGATTCTCGCCGCCGGAGTCCCGCTGAATATCGATGCGATCCTACAAGAAACCGCTATTTATCACAGGCGAAAAAAGATCGGCAATAGTTGATGGTTCGGAGTTAGGTGATGTTTATGGTGTAACGTGGGGTCAGATGAGGGGACAACGTAGGGAGAAGGAAAAGCTTGGCGTGGCAACTTCCATGAGGATCTCTCATGCCGAGCGGTCCTTGAAGCCCCACTCTCTAGCAGTTGAGATAGGGTCCTCGAGTCTCAATAACGACAATATCCCTCTAATAGGGACATTGCTAGCCTGTTGCCAGAGCCCTGTTGTGGTGGACAAAGAGGCTTCTACTATCCGGTTAATCCAGTTTACCCCGCAGGAGGATTTCGGGGCTCATCCCAAGCTTTGTGGTGCAGCTCACTCGACAATTGCAGAAACCTATTTGTTCCCTGGATCATAGTAGGCCATGGCCCTCTCGACCTGTCCCCCTCCTAATCTGTAACGCGAACTCTTTCTCCATCTCAACCTACTCTCTCTCTCGGTCTCCACCGCAGACCCCTCAGATATTCTCTATACTGGGGAATCCGCGCCGAAGAGGCCTTTCGGATCGCACATATTGATTGCGCTGAAGTTGCTTGGCCGCTCCAGTAAGCACTATCTACCAAGATCCTCTTAAAAGAACTAGAATCGGATATTTGCCGTACTGGTTCCGATACGCTTTCCCTATTTAGTGGTCTACACTCCGCATGATCATTGGGATTGCTGAGACTGTAGCTGTTTTTGTAGGAGTAGCATCAACCAGAAAGACAGCATGCGTGATACACCGCTCGGATGGGCTGCCATGTCCGGGTACGAGGGAGTGGTTAAAATACTACTTAGCCGGGACAACATCGACCCTAACAAGCCAAATGCGTATGGCCAAACGCCACTCTGGCTGGCTGCTTTCTGTGGACACGGGGGAGTGGTGAAAATGCTCCTGGGGAGGGGCGATGTCGACCCCAACAAGGCAAGCGAGGACGGTCAAACACCACTTTTGCGGGCTACTTGCAGTGGGCACGAGGAAATTGTGAAATTATTCCTTAGGCGGGACGACATCAATCCCGACAAGCCGGCTTATGGTGGCAGAACACCGCTCTGGCAGGCCGCTTCCTACGGGCATGAGGGAGTGGTCAAATTACTCCTCGCACGTGACGACGTCAACCCCGACAAGCCAGATGTGCTCAGCCAAACGCCACTCCATCAGGCCGCTTCTTACGGGCACGAGGGAGTGGTCAAATTACTCCTCTCACGCGACGAGGTCAACCCCGACAAGCCAAATCGGCTTGGCGAAACACCTATCAGTTGTGCTGCTGCAAGGGGCCATGCGAGAGTTGTAGCTCTACTACAGCCTCGAACATCTGCCACTCATAGGACAACCTAAGCCCGTGGAGCCACCACCCTCTTTACCGCTTTCCAATGCCTTATTGATAGCCTATGTGCCATTCCCACCAGGACCGCAACAGCTCTATAAACGTGTTCTCCGCTGCCGCTGCCTCCCTCTTATCCCCGCCCAACCTCTCCTACAGTACAAAGCACTACCTTGGAGTAATTGTCATCCCACCTCTCCTTCTAGAGTGAGCCTACCATAGTGCAGCTTAATTACATTCCCTAGTAGGGGGAACCATGCGCAATGGGAGTGGACACATGCCTGCCCAACCTGCTGTCCGGATGTTTCTAATGAATTTAACTCAGGATTTGTAAAGTTCTGTTTATAATCTAGAGTTTAGCGTTATAGGAAAGCTATTTCTATCGCATTGAGATAAGCCGGGCTCGAAATTTCCATCACATTTACTTTTGTTTGTTTTTTTTGTTTTTTTTTTGTTTTTTTCGGCTGTTCATTTCCTTTTTCAATAATTTATTTTTTCTACTTTCCCCCTCTCTAAAGTGTAAACGTGACGGCTGTTTAGATATAAAACGAAAAAAATATACAGTGCAACTATCCCCTACGCCTGTGCGAAATGACATAAAAGCTAGTTGTTCGGTAAGATACAATTGTGATTGGTTCCCGCTACGGATGTGGTTTTAATAAATATCCTGCTTATCTGGAACGTCCCCAAGCGCGGGCTCAAGATGAGGTTGGAAGGCCATCCGCGCTTTTTAGCCTTGCCTATCAAGAAAAATTAATAGAGTAAGGGGTCTTTTATCAGTGAAATTCCCTCAAATTCTACATCCATACTTGGGCAGAAAAGGACTGGCTGACACCCACTACTATAAATAGTGAAGGTAGATCTTAGCTGAGAAGCATGAGTATTAAAAAACTCGAACTTCGCTTTCCTCACCACTGCCGTAGGTCATGTGTAACCCCCCAAGACTAGAGGGGCTTTGCTATCTTAGCCCAGCTAACAGTCTCTGGTTGGCTCGCAGCAAGTCACTGAACTGTATTATATCGAATAGTACCGCATGTTATGTAAAATCACCGCGTCGTATCATAATTATGGTACGGTAGCTTACAGTACAAGGACCTCACCATTCGACCCCTAAATTTAAACGAGTGATGGCCTGTGATGGCCTTCTAAAATAATAGAGGTCATAACTGAGCCATCTGATTGGAGAAAATAGAGCCAATTTTAGAATTTCGGTTGAACAGAATAAAGTAGAGTTCGGAGTTGTTTCCACATACCGCACTAATGATAGTAGCTTTGTGCTCTAGATACGATATGCTAAAAGTAAAGTATTGCCGGTGATCTAGTTTGCTGTCCCGGTTATCATAGTGGTAAAACTTTGGATCCTGAATCCTCCAAGGTTCTAATAGGAGGTCATTTATCACCATATTTAAGAGCTTTTTAAATTATGATACTACGTGGGGTAGTTAGCCGGGGAACCGGAGCTTGGTGTGGCCGGACTTCTTGGAGGTGACAAAGAGGTGGCAGATTAGGGCATTAAGCTGTATACTAGAAAGTATATTAGCTAAGCATGCAATTATTCTGTTTTCTTTACACACCTTCAACTGTCTCTTTATTTCTAAAAATTAAAATTTGTAATCGGTGGTCAAGTAGACGGTGGCGTTTTAACCGTTATCTGATAAACGGCATGAAAGTGTTTGACCAATTTTCCACAGTTCTAGACTCTTATCTAGACCGTGAAAAATTTACGTTGCCTACTCTAGGTAAACGCCATCTACTGTATCAAAAAGAACTGAACTCGCCCGGGTAACTATTAGAATTAGATAAGCAACTCTCTTATTAGGACTGGCTGTTAGAATCGTGAAAGTTTTTCCCGTTGCTATCTTGGCGCGTTCGTTTTTTTTTTGACGTGACAAAATACCAAAGCTCTCTCAGCTAGTCTCTCTTCCAATCTCCCACGCACCCTTTCTCGCGCCCCAACGTGTCCTCCTCCTCTTGACCTCCAACACACACCGTTTCTCACAAATCCTCCCTCGTACTTAGGGATCCACGCAAAAAGTGGCCTTTCAGATTGCACGAAATTTCTTGCGCTAGCCGCCGCAATAGCCACGTATCCATAAAAATCCTCTCGCAAGCACAGAAATCGAATTTCGGTAGACTTTCCCTGTTAAATGGCTTACGCTGCGCATTATCTTCGGGGTTACGGGGATTGCAGCTGATTTAATAGAGGCGGAAGGCTGTGGTATCTACCAAAAAGATTATGGGCAATACACCCCTCGGGTGGGCTGTTGGGGGTGGGCACGGGGCGGTAGTTAAATTGCTGCTGGGGGCGGGAGGACGTCGACCCCAACAAGCCAGGTGAGGAAGACACAACACCACTATTGGAGGCTGCCTGCAATGGACACGAGGAGGTGGTGAAAATACTACCCGGCCGGGACGACGTAGACCCCGACAAGCCAGATCTGTATTGCGACACGCCGCTCTGGCAATGGACATGAGGGGGTGGTGAAATTACTCCTTGAGCGGAACGATATTAACCCCAACAAGACAGATGAGTACGACCACACATCACTTTGGTGGGCTGCTGAGGAGGGGCATGAGGGAATAGTGAAGTTACTCCTTGGGCGGGACGACGCCAACCCCGACATACAGATGACCGCGGCCGAACACCATTCTTGATCGTTTCTAAGACTGGCCGCGCGGAAGTGATAGCTCTGCTACAGCCTCCAACAGGGCAGCCTAGCCCGAGGAGACATCACCCTCCTTACCGCCTCCTCATATCGTATTGATAGCCTATGTGCCGCTCTGTCAATGACTGCAACTACTCCATAAACCTGTTTTTCGCCGCTGCTTCCTTACCACGCCTAACCTTTTCCTGCCCCTTAAACCACCGTTTTGTGCCAAATCCCATCTTGCCTTTTCTTCCGGGGTGAGTCTGCCACAAAGCGCCGCTTAAATTCTCTGTTTTTGGTGGAGGAAAGTCAGATACAATGGGAATGCAAATATCTATCACGTATCTATCCGGCCCTCTATCCAGATTTTTTTCATAAAATCAGGTCGAGATTTGTGAACTTCCGTCCAAAACCTAGACTTTTACACTATAGGAGGGCTATTTCTATTCTCTTGTGATAAGCTGGTGTGGCCTGAAATTTCCATTATGCTTACTTTTACTGTTTATTTGCTTTGTTGTGCATTTGCTTTTTCTACAATTTATTGTTTCCCCTTTCCTCCTCTCGGAAGTGTAAACGCGGCGGCTATTTAAGTACTTGTATAAGGGAAAAATTACACAGTGGAACTATTCCCGACACCCGCGCCAAGCGACATAAGAACTAGCTATTCAGTAAGGTATGATTGTGATGGGTTTCCACTATAAAAATGGTTTAATATCTTGCTTATCCAAACTTCCTCCAAGCATGAGCTCAAAGGTGGGGTTAGAAGGCTGTCCGCACTTTTACTCTTGCCTGCCAGGGAAAATTAACACGACCAGGAGTCTCTCACTTGTGAAACAGCCCCCAATTCTGCGGCCGGCGTGGAATCCTGAAAACTCGCTATGCAGTCAAATCTTCTGTATCCGCTTAGACGCCGGCCCCTAGTACGGCGTGCTATTTCGGAGACAAGTACCCAGCCCACGCTGATATACATTCTCTGACCCCCCCAACCCAACCAGGTCACCCGGATATGCTACGAAGGCTACTTTTCCGAATTAGACTCAACAACTATTGCCGTAATCCCTACGTTTTCGGTCACAGAAATCAAATGCTTTATATTCGTACTTGCACATGGTAACTATAATAGCTGCGTAAGCAATATTCTATCGTAATTTCATAAGAGTGATTGACCCAACTACAATGCTACCCTGAATTGATCTATAGAATGGTTGAGATATCTCATCCTTCCCATGTCTCCTTTCTCCTACTGCATTTTTTTCCCTCTCCCCAAGTATGCCCAGTTTGGCGCGACGAACCTATTCGATCCCCCGAATCAAGTATGAAAACCTTGCCTTGCCTAGGGGCGGTAGCATTTCAACAATGCCATAATATATTACCAGATTGTAACTAATTGATACCGTGCCCCAAAGTACAGCTCTAAGGCAGGATACCGGAAAAGGTATCTCGAACTAGGTTTTAGGTCACTATCCTGCAGATATTAGAAGACAGTTAGACAAAAAACTCAAACATGAGGGTTTGATAGCCTACGAGGAGGATTGCGCGCTGGGGGGTCACCACCGAGGAGCTAAGCCAGGTCCATGAGGTCCTTGTTCACGATACTAAGGCTAAGCGTGTATTTAAAAACTCGAATTTAGTTTTCTTCTCCACGGCTGTAGGGCGTGTCCCCCCCCCCCTCCAATACCATTAACGTTAAGGAGATTAAAAGTGTTCTCTTGTACTAACCCAGCTAATAATCTCTGGTAAGTTCACAGAAAGTCATTGGACTGCATCATATTGAATGGTATTATAGGCAATGTATAATAAAGTTATTGTTCGAATGCTCAACATAGACGAGTGATAATCTGTGATCGCACTATAAAACAATAGAGGAAATAACGGACAATTGAACCACCTGCTTGGAGAGAATAGCGATCAGATCTAGAACAGACTGAGGCAGAGTTCAAGTTTTTTTTGCAGACTGTGTTTTATTCCAGACTGTACTAGTTATGGCTGTCTCGTTTGTGTTCTGGATGCGGTATGCCAAGAGTATCCTCGGGATTTAGTTTGTTGCTGTGATAAAGATCAAAAGGCACTGCCCCTGGCTTCACAGAATCTGACACAGGGTAGGGGGAAGAGCTTTCTGGCCTGTACCGACATCACGAAGAACTCTGCTGTGATGCTTTGAATTAGGGGATATGTAGGACTTTCGATAGATTCACCCATAAGGCTTTATGAACTTGAATATATACTATGCTAGCCGATTCAGCCCGAGGAGCTCTAGGGTGTCCCTCCGTCGCGGGTGAGACTTGTGCTATCCCACAGGATAGAACGTAGAGAGGTGGGGACTTGCTGCCGATACCCAAGGTGCAAAGGGGGGTGTTGCAGAAATAGATTCGGGGGAGATTTGAGTGCTGGGTGCGGAGGCATCCACAAGGTCCCATAATACACTTCGCTTTTCTCCGGTGGTGAGCGGACTCCATCGCCCACTATCTACAATACCCTTAGCAGAGAAAAACAGGGGATTTCTCTAACGCTTCAGTAATAATATAAGCTCGTGGAAAACGGCCATTAGCCTGTGGGGCAACTGTACCATTACTAATGATCAGTTTCAAGTCTTGGTCTAGTCTTGGTCACTAAAGCCTAGGCTACGATAGTAGGACATTTAAGATTGCCGAGTTATGAATGGAGGGGAACGGCTCTTACAAACAGAGGAATTGAGCGCTCGTTATACAGGTAATGAGGGGGGTGAATCTTATAACCCAGTTTTGTTTTGCCATGGAAATCCAGGGGTGTGCAAGACTTATATTAGATCACAGGGACGAACTACAAGGAATGGAAGGGAAAGGCCAAGTTCTGACAAGCCGTGGTGTTAGCTCATTGGTGCCAGACAGCCTGCGGGATCAAGACGTGGGGCGGAATATTTCCGCTACGTGTGTTCACTTGGGCTTTGGTGCCCAGCAGAAACAGTCAGCGACGGGTATGCTGGGCGCCCTATTCTAACAGGTTGTGGACGGGGTGAAATAGGTACCGAAGGGGAACAACGCAAGACCGTAAAGGCCAAAAAGGACAATTGGTGGACTGGGGCCGCGATTTTTCCATATTGTGAAGACGCTTGAGACTACTGCTTCTGAAAAGCGAGACTCATATGTAGCGATGCTTTTGATAAACGTGTGACAGAACAGAGAGTTAAACCTCTTGATTCACTAACCCAAATCCCCCAAAGTCTCCCGGCACTCGGATATTTGTGGATAGAAGATAGGACATTCAGGGCGAAATTGGGAGGCGTCACTTGGGAGAAATAACCACCATATGCATTACTTCTACCAGAAGTGATATCCTCAGATATCTTCACATCAGGTTAGATGATGACACAGCCCAGGTATGACTGACAGTGGTCTGGAAGCGGACATCTTGAAGGTTCCAGAAAGAATTTCTGAAATGCGGGTAGGGGCAACGACACTCTAGAAGCTACTATATAATGAGGTGCCTCGAGCTATCCTCTAACCGATACTATACGAGTACATATCCAGATTCCTGCCGGTCTCACTTAATATTAGAGTGCCTCTAGTTATGGGCCTGTGGGCGTGCGGGGGTTGTGGCCGCTCGCCGCAACCTTGGCACGAGTAACGCTTTTTTGCATGCATACAAAACTGGCTGATAAACATGGAAACTTGGCGCTCGAAAAACCCTTTTTGACGCCGAGGCTGAATGCCTCTAATAATATGTTTTGTCTCTTGTTTCTTGCGATGGTAGAACCTTTTATTGAACCTTGAAGAATTTGTGCTTGCGTTTTCCTACAATGCTACGAAAAGCAGCATTTTCCGGCAAAGATACACTTGCTTACCGCTACTGCTAGCACTTAACAGGGTGAAAAAAAGAGTCAATTTTATATGTTAAATTCTCTGTGATTCTATTTTATTTGATTGCCTTTTTAAAGAATAAAATGTGTTCAGCTTGGTGGTGGTTTGCTAAACTTGTGCATTTATTATGGAAAACTCGGCGGGAGTCGTACATGCAGTACCAGTATTCTGGACCAGTTGATTGGGCCGATGTTCCCCAACAAAGCAGCAAAATAATGATGACCCCGCTTTTCTTCAGCCCCCGGAACTCTATCAATGAACCCTCCCGTACTCAAAGACCCATCCTCCGAATCCTCTGCTTCGAATCTACAACCTTTCAAACACCAAAAAAAGAGCAGAAATGTCACAATCTCGGGTCGGGGAAGCTAGAAATTCTCTCAATAACAACAACTATTTCAACACTGTGAATAGCTTTGGTAGTGCCGAGAGGGCTGAGATTCTCGCATGGTTATCTCCGCTGGAGCCCTGGATACGGCACGATGATATTAGAACCTACCGGGTCGATGGTGTGGGAGACTGGCTCCTGAAGAAAAACCGATATCGAAATTGGTTCGATGGCATCCACACTGGAAAATCCCATAATTCGGTCTTGTTTATCGATGGAGATCCAGGGGTCGGCAAGACCTACATTAGGTAAGAAAGCACATTTTCCATGAAGCAAGGGTGCTGCTAAAAATCTGTGATGCTAGCTCCTTAGTAATAGATACGCTATGCGATTGGGCAGCGGAACGAGATGCTGCAGTTGCGTGCTTCTACTGCGAGTTCGCCGCGCCGCAGGAGCAATCCCCAACTAGCATCCTGAGATCCCTCCTAAAACAGGTTGTTGGTAAGCTCAGAAAGGTTCCCGCAAAGATCGTCCATGCCTTTCGAGACCAGAAGGAGACCACCGTGGGCAAGGGACTGGGCCTCGGCCAAGTTTTAGAGATGTTAAAGGATATATCGTACTCAAGGCCTACCTTCATATGCATTGATGCCCTCGACGAATGCAGCGCGGAGTATCGGGCGAGGCTACTTCACTCACTAGAACAAATTCTGCGTACATCCCCAAGCACGCGGATATTTCTGACCGGAAGGCCGCATATCCGAGACGAGGTGGGGGAACACCTTGCTGGAAGGGCAGTGGCTGTGTCGATTACACCCACCGAGGATGATATAATTCGATTTCTGCGGGCGAAACTAAGGGAAGATACAAGACTAGACGCAATGGACGCAAGCTTGGAGAAGGACATTATCAAGAGGATTCCCGAGATGGCCCCAAAAATGTAAGTGGGAGGCAAGGGCCCTGGCAGGAATATTCAAAGTTGTGAACTGACAAGCTTGTGTCCAGACTCCTGCTGGTATCTCTAAACATCCAGGCGATCCTACGGGAGACAACGGTCGACCGGAGGCGAGAGAGGCTTAATACAATGATTAGTAGCCCAGGGTTAGGGGAAGCATACGATGCAACCATAAGACGGATAAAAGCACAAGAAGGGGATAGGGCAAGACTCGGAATGGCGGCTCTCATGTGGATTTCACATTCCCTGCGGCCACTGGAAGGGGGTGAGATATGTCACGCCTTAGCCGTCGAGATAGGATCAACGGAAATTAACCCCAACGATATGTCCCAGATCCAAACGGTGTTAAGCTGTTGTCGAGGACTTGCGACCATCGATGAAAAGTCTTCGACAGTTAGGCTGGTCCATTTCACGCTCAAAGAGTACCTTTCCGATCATACCGCCTTGTTTAACAACCCTCACTCGACAATAGCGGAGACTTGTTTGACGTATCTCAATTACCAGACAATTAAGGGTATTTCGGCCAGCCGCTCTCGCGACCTTGGAGACGGGTCCTCCCCGAGATCTGCGTATCGGAGAGCCGACATGAGAACTGAGCTCTTAGGTCGCCCATCCTTACTCGAATATTCTTCTTTATATTGGGGAACTCACATGCGAATGGAGCCCTCAGACCGCTCAAGGTACCTTGCACTCGACCTCCTTTCTGAATACGATAGCCACATATCGGCCCAATTGCTTCCCATGTCGACCGTCGAGTGGTGGTACGATGTGGCCCTCAAGCCATTTTCTGCGCTACGCTGTATTTCACATTTCGACATTGTTGAAGTTGTAATTGATTTGGTGAGGACAAAAGGATGGGATGTGAATCAAAGAGATAGGGATGGTCTGACGTTACTCATGTGGGCTGCGAGGCATGGGCGGGAAGAAGTAGTAAGGTTCCTCTTGCAACAAAAGCATACTCAACCTGATATGGCGGACACGGAATATGGCCTAACAGCACTTTCATGGGCTGCTATGAGTGGGCACGAAGGGGTAGTCGGGTTATTCCTTGGTCCACTATTTGTCAATCCTGGGGGTATAGGCCGCTGGCTGGGAGCAGTGCAAGCAATGAGTCTACCATCTGACACGAAATATGTCAACCCTAACAGGCCGGACAAAGGTGGCCAAACACCACTATCGTGGGCCGCCCGGAATAGGCATGATGGAGTAGTAAAGTTACTGCTAGAACGGGGGGATGTTAAGCCCAATAGACCGGACCGTGGCGGCCGAACACCCCTCTGGTGGGCCGCCTCGATTGGGCATGACGGGGCAGTGAAGCTACTGCTGGATCGCGAAGACATTAGCCCCGATATACAAGATTACCATAAACGTACACCCCTCGAGTGGTCCGCCTCTTGTGGGCATGATAGGGTAGTGAAGCTGCTGTTGGGACGGGAAGACGTTAGGCCCGATAGGCCAAACTCTTCGGGCGAAACACCGCTCTTGTGGGCCGCCAGCAATGGACATGATGGGGTAGTTAAGCTACTGTTGGAACGGGAAGGTATTAATCCCGATAGACCGGACCGTAGCGGCCGAACACCCCTCTGGTGGGCCGCCACGAGTGGGTATGATAGAGTAGTGGAGCTACTGTTGGGGCGGCAAGACGTTAGCCCCGACAGGCCAGACAATGGCCGCCAGACACCGTTCTCGCGGGCCGCTAGAGGAGGGTATCATGGGGTAGTAAAACTACTGTTGGCACGGGGAGGTGTTAACCCAGATAGGCTGGAGGAACATGACCGAACACCGCTCTCGTGGGCCGCCGGCAGTGGGCATGATAGAGTAGTAAAGTTGCTGTTGGAACGGGAAGACGTCAACCCTGACAGGCTGGACTATTATCGCCGAACACCGCTCTCGTGGGCCGCCTGTGGTGGGCATGATAGGGTAGTGAAACTACTGTTGGCACTGGAAAACGTTAACCCCGATAGGCCAGATAACTGTGGCCGGACGCCTCTCTCGTGGGCCGCCGAGAATGGGCGTGATGGAGTAGTGGAGCTACTGTTGGGACGGGAAGATGTTAGCCCCGATATGCCAGACAATCGCGGCTCCACACCGGTCTCTTGGGCCGCCCAGAATAGGCGTGATAGAGTAGTGAAGTTACTGTCAGAACGGGGAGGCGTTCGCCCTGGTAGGCCGACAAATGTGGTCCAACACGGCTCTCGCCGGCCGCCTGAATATAGGAGGAACATATCAGTCTTTCGTTGAGGTTATCGCTTTCTCCTTTCAGCCAACTCCCTCACCCTTGCTAGTCGAACATTTCTACCCCCGACTGGGTATCTCGGCGACTTGATTGGTACCGGTACTGCACTGCCTCCGGTTCTGACTGTCGGACCAGTCGGTGACTATTCTCCTCAGTAGGTTGGCACGTCCAGACCTTCTTGCTTATGACAAGGATACAATTGAGGTCACCCGATGAACCTCTGTGCCCGTCTGGGGCTGGGCCTCAAAAATCTGGAAGGGTTGTCATTTCAAGGAGGTTTCTTTTGTTTTGGTTTCCTTTGTTTTTGGGTAGTTTTCAGGAGGGTGGCCCACTATGGGGGAGCCTTGGCCTGAGAGTGGGATACATTCCTTTAGTAGAAGTACGGTGTGGGTTTTCTTGTTACCTCCTGCTGTTCCTGTTTGGTGCTACTAGGGGTGGCTTTTTTTCCCAGGCCTGCGGTGGAGGTTTCTGACGCCATAACTCATGTTGCATGCGAGGTCTGTACCTTAAACAGATAAATTCTATGATTTAACAAAAAAAAAAAACTAGTCAGGCCTAGTGCGCTCCTCCCTACCTTCTGCCCTATCACTGCCGACTACCAGTCAGGGAGGGAACATACCCAAATGACTGTGCGCAATGGGCTGAGGAAAGAATACCGGTAAGCAAAAGAGCAAGAAGAGCAAAAAGAGCAAAAAGAGGGTCAACGAATCTTTCTGACTTTTGTGGAGAATTGGAAGAAAGGTTTTTGTACGACCTTCCATTTTCCTAAAGATTTGATGTTCCTGAGCTGTAGGGGTAGGACTAGCTATAAGTTGTTTCTAACTCACCAAGGAAATTAAAGGGCCCGTGCTATTTCATAGCGCAAGCAGCCCATGTACTGGTAATAACAAGTACTAGAATATTGTATCATACTGCAAGCCTACTGCCATTTCACGCCAGACAAGAACTAGCCACTCACCAAAGCTAGAAGTCTCTCCCTGACGCCAAAAACTGCTTCACTACACACTGCTTGTGCACTTCGCTTTCCATAACCTCTCGCAACTACCAGAGAAAGTAGGTTTTTTTGGATATTCAATTTATCAGGGAGAGCCATCAACTAGCTTGATTGCCATCAAGGCTGAGGAACAGTACCTGCCATGTTACCACCCATTGCTATCTGTTGGAAGTCTTTGATGCCGCTCGGTATGCTCAGCATATCGGGCACAAGATACCGCTTTATAGTTCGGACAAAGGTTTCGGATATCCGCTTAGGATCTCCGCAGCGCCGGAAGTAATACGGTCATGAAAAATTCGGATGCATGGAGGCTGTGAACAGTGGGAGGCCTTTATTCACGCCTCTCCTTTTGTGAGCAGGGGCCTGTTAAAGGGAGAAGGGAGATCTGCGTAGGCCTGTCTCGCGATCGATAGCGGGATAGGAGGACGACTTATGGTCTACAACACTCCTGTCTTTACAATTAGTTAGTTAGTTGCGAGTCGCGATTGTGAGTGAAAGTGAATAAGAGAGAACTTCCCCACTCGAAGTTGTGCGCTGGCGATCGAAGTCATTTGTGTTGCTTTAGCTCTCAGCGTTTCGTTTGTCGCCGTTGTCACCATCGCGGTTTAAAAGTCCAACCAGTCAGCTCTAGATAGACGGAAGAGGGGAAAATTAACTTGTATCGCACAGATAGCCGAATGCGTGGAGAAGACGAGTAGGATCGTGTGGTAAGTGATTATAGCGTGGCTCTTCATTTATGATATAGCAGTAGAGGGTCTCGGCCTAAGGTAAGTTAGCTTGTCGTATGGCATACCAGTACTTGTATATTGGTTTCTTACAGTACATAAATTAGAATTGTTTGTGCTGTGAGTGGTTGATTTGCCGGTGCGTTCTTTCGGAGGAAGAAATCGGTGAGAGTGCTTCGGATCATTTTGTGTTCACAGCGGGCTGCATCATGTGGTGAGGTTTGCTAGAGTCAAATACAATAGCCTTCACTGTATTGGGGGTTTCGCTCATTTAGCGATTGGCGAGAGTTTCCCATGGAGGTTCTGCTAAGACGGTCATAATATGAACAGGTCTTATTTTTGTGGCGAATTACGTAGGTTGCAACACTGTCAGAACACTAAAGCTCTGCTAAGAGCAGTATCTTTCTGGTCAATCAAAAGATTTTTTTTATCTTCAGTTTTATCATATTATTATCGCTTAAATGCGACACGAGCCCTAACCTGTGACCTGTTGCTGTGGCGACAAGCTTGATTGCCAAATCCTCCAACTTTAATAGATGCTGCGCACCTGCTGCCAAGAAGGTGGTCTTGTTGACGGGGCTCTGCCCTGCTAATCCACCCTGCCGTTCAGGAGTACAGCACTAGTACTTGTACCGGTGCCTACTTCTTATTCTCGCCCCAAGCTTTTTAGTACAGCTCACTCCACCACGGCAGAAATCTCAAAGCTCCCTCGACCAGTCTCTCTCCCGATCTCCAACGTGTCCTCTTGACCTCTAACATACTTCATATCCCGCATATCCTTCCATATATTCTGGAATCCATGCAAAAAGCGGCCTTTCAGATTGTACGAAATTGCTTGCGCCGGCGACTGCAATAACCTCATCCATTAAAACCTCTTGAAAGCATAGGAATCGTATATTCGCCGTATTAATTTCGGCAGACTTTCCCTATTCGGTTCTTTACACTACGCATTATCCTCAGGATTACGGGGATTGTAGCTGGTTTAGTAGGACGGAAGGTCGCGATATCAACCAAAAAGACTCCATGGGTAATACACCTCTCGCGTGGGCTGCTGTGGGTGGACACGGGACGGTGGTGAAAATGCTCCTGGGGCGGGGCGATGTCGACCCCAACAAGCCAGGTGAGGACGGCCAAACACCACTGTTGCTGGCTGCTTGCGATGGGCACGAAGAAATTGTGAAATTATTCCTTAGGCGGGACGACATCAATCCCGATATGCCAGATGATGATGGCCGAACACCACTCTGGCAGGCTGCTTCCGGTGGGCATGAGGGAGTGGTGAAATTACTCCTTGGGCGAGACGACGTCAACCCCGATAAACCAAATCGGTCCGGTCATACACCACTCTGGGGGGCTGCTTTCTATGGGCACGAAGGAGTGGTCAAATTACTCATTTGGCGGGACGACGTTAGCCCAAACAAGCCAGATATATACGACGAAACACCACTCTGGTGGGCTGCCGCGAAGGGGCACGAGCGAGTGGTGAAATTACTACTGGTACTGGATGGCGCCAATCCCGACAGGCCAGATCAATGGGGCCGAACACCACTAGAGGGGGCTGCTTGCTGTGGGCACGAGGGAGTGGTGAAACTATTACTCGGACAAAACAACGTCAACCCCGAAAGCCCAAATGTGTGGGGCCGGACACCACTCTCGGGGGCGGCTTGTAGTGGGCAGGAAGGAGTGGTCAAATTGCTACTCGGACGGGACGACGTCAACCCTGATAAGCCAGACAGAAATGGCCAAGGACCACTCTGGTGGGCCGCTCAAAATGGGCACGAGGGAGTGGTGAGATTACTACTCGAACGGGAAGAGGTCAGCCCTGACAAACCAAATCGGGACGGCCAAACACCACTCGACTGTGCTACTGTAAAGGGCCATGCCGGAGTTGTAGCTCTGCTACAGCCTCCAACACCTGCCACCCACAGAACGGCCTAAACCGGAGGGCTGCCGCCCTCCTTACCGCCTTCGAATACCTTAATAATAGCCTATGTGTCATTTCCGCCAGGACTTCAACGGTTTCATAAACGTGTTTATTGCTGCCACTGCCTCCCTCCCCTCACCCCCGCCCAACCTTCTCCCACCACCCAAGCACCATCTTGTGGTAATTGCCACGTTATCTCTCTTTCTAGAATGAGTCTGCCATGGTAGCATAGCTTAATTTTTTTGTTATACTTGTTCCAGGGGGAGGCGGGTGAGGATACGCAATGGGAGTGCACATATCCATCACATACCTACCCGGCCTACTATCCGGATCATTCTCATGAATTTAAGTCAGGATTTATGAGCCTCTATTTATAATCTAAAATTCAGCGTTATGGGAGGGCTATTTCTATCGCATTGGGATGCGCCAGTGTAGGCTCGAAGTTTCCATCGCATTTCTATTTTTTTATTTATCTTTTTTTGGTTGTTCATTTATATTTTCAACAATTTATTTTTTCTACTTTTCCCCTCTCTGAAGTGTAAATGCGACGGTTGTTTAGATATAAAGTTAAAGGGAAAAATATATGATATAGTTCGAGTATTTCCTATACCTATGCAAACTGCTTCAAGTTGGCAGGCATGTTAGCCCTGCAATTCTTCATAAGACCAGAAGGGCTTCCTATCTCAGTCTAAGTGGCTAAAGATCTGTGAACCATTTTTCTTCGAGTATAATCGATCCTGCAACACCAAGGAGGATATCAGTGTGAGATACTTACCCCAGGGTGCGGTATCGGATGGGGGTCATTGGGAGTTCTTTGTAAGTTAAAGACTACAGTAACTTATCACAATTTCATAACTATCCAAATCATCGCGTAGTGTAAAGGCGCCCGCAATTTACCTAGGGCACCTGACCTTTGATGAGAGAAATGGTGGCTTTTATTCGTAATTGTAGTAGTCATGTATATTGTCGGTAAACCTCTATCTCTAGAGTGAGAAAGCTTTGTGTATCTTAAGTCGAAACCCTTGCTATCACCACTCGCGATGATGTTTGTGGTTTCCATCAAGGATTTTTCGCAGCTTCGACCACCAAAGCTGCCAGAGTTTATATAGATCTAATTGGGCTTGTTCTACCGCCAGCGCTTGGGGTTTCTTGTAGATGACTATCTCTAGGGTACAATACCTTTCTTCCGAATTCTCTAAAGTGATATCTACAACGTTGCTTTGACGCCAAAAGACTCCCGCTTTTCCTTTGCAAGACCCCGCTTTTCCCTAGCTCCCCAGAATATCATCAATCTACCATACTCAATAACTCCTCTATAAAAATTCAACCAGCAAAAACCGGAAAATGTCTCAATATACCATCGGCAATACCACTCTCTCCAATAATACGAACTCTTTTGATGTACAGAATAATTATGTTGTTGCCGATGATCGATCTCAACTCCTAGCCTGGTTATCACCCCTAGAGCCTAGGCTACGGCATCAGGACATCCAGGAGCGTCGTGTCGATAATGTAGGGGAATGGCTCATTCAAACCGAGGAATTCAGAAGGTGGCATAGCTGGAGTAGTGGAGGTGGGGATGATAACGCTGTCTTGTTTTACTACGGAGGTCCGGGCGCCGGCAAGACATTTATCAGGTAATGAGAATTATTCTCTAGGGAAAGGAGGAGAGTCAGTGCTAACAAGCCGTGATGTCAGTTCGCTAGTGGTGGACAGGTTGTGCGATGAGGCCAGAGGACAAAGCACAGCCGTTGTATGCTTTTACTTTGATTTCGCAGCCCGAAAGGAGCAGTCCGCAACCAGTATGCTAGGTTCTTTGCTGAAACAGGTCGTTGGCGGGATGGAAAAGATTCCAGAAGAAATATCACAGGCCTTTCAAGAACAGAAAAAGGTCATTGGTGGGCGAGGGCTCCGACTTCCAGATATCGTGAAGATGCTACAGGCAATCACGTCCTCACTACGCACATTTGTATGTATAGACGCTCTAGACGAATGTGCGGCTGTGCATCGGGTTAAGCTCCTGGATTCGCTAAAACAAATCCTCGAAAAGTCGCCACGCACGCGGATATTTATTCTTGGAAGGCCTCACATTCGGGCTGAGATTGAAAAGCGTCTTGCTGGGGGAGTCACGAGTGTATCTCTAAGCCCCAGCAAAGGTGATATCATCGAATACCTTCGTATTAGACTGGACGAGGATATAACACCAGATGCTATGGACGAGAGTTTGGAAGCAGACATTCTACAGAAGATTCCCGAAAATATGTCGGAAATGTACGTAGACAATAATATTGGGAGTCCCGCCCCACACTATCCGCTAATAGATATGCATCTAGGTTTCTACTGGTTTCCTTAAATATCGATGCAATCTTACACGAATCGACAATCTCACGAAGACGAGAAAAGCTAAGCAAAATGATAAATGGATTGGAATTGGGAGATGTTTACGGCGCCACGATCGGGCGGATAAAAGCGCAAGATGGGGATAAATCGAGACTCGGGATGGTAGCGTTAATGTGGATCAGCCATGCTGAACGGCCGTTGCGAGCGGATGAGCTCTGCCACGCCCTAGCAATTCAGCTAGACTCCACGGATTTTGATATTGGCAACATCCCTTCGATACCGACATTGGTGAACTACTGTCAGGGTCTTATCACTGTGGATAAGGAGGCATCAACTGTGCGATTGATCCACTTTACCCTCCAAGAGTACTTTTCCTCTCGTCCCGATATATTCAGTAAACCTCACTCGGCAATGGCTGAAATCTGCTTGACCTATCTGAATTCCAAATCGGTCAAAGCCCTTTCGACTGATCCTTTTCCTGATATCCGGAATGCACCCTTTCTAGAATATTGCTCAGTATACTGGGGAGTGCATGCGAAAAGGGAGACCTCGGACTGCACGAGGTCACTTGCGCTGAGGCTTCTAGAGGGGCATTATAGCTAGATATCGACCAAATTACTTCTAACACAAGTAAAACATTTCCCTTTTTGGCATTTTTATACTCTCTCTCCGTTCAGTGGACTACATTGTGCATCGTTCTTCGGAATTGTTGAGGTTGTAACTGGTTTAATAGAGATGGAATGTCATGATATCAATGAAGGAGATTTTTCGGGTCGTGGACCACTTGCATGGGCTGCTCGAAATGGACATGAGGGAGTGGTGAAAATTCTACTCGGACGAGAGGAGGTCAATCCCGATAGGTCAGATAATGACGGCCTAACACCGCTCTCACGTGCAGCTTTGAATGGACATGAGGAAGTGATGGAAATACTACTCGGGCGAGGGGGGGTCAATCCCCATAAGCCAGATATATTCGGCATAATGCCGCTCGAGTATGCTACTAGGTATGGACATTAGAGGGTGGTAACACTGCTACAGTCTCGCAAAGGGATTTCCCCCCCGTACTATTCAAGCCCTAAGAAGCGCCGCCTCGTGTAAATAACCTCCACCCCTTCCCTTTCCAAGCATGCTACTTGCCACAATACACTCGTACATCACCCTCTAGACTACCGGTCAGGGGAATCCCATGAGATGGGAATGCAGATATACGCCATACCCTCCTAGCCCTTTTTAGCTATTTTCTTAAGCGTTAGGTGAGGATTTATGGGTTTCTGTTTACAAAGTTCCATAGAGTTTGGTTCGTTAGGGGGTGAATTTTCTATTATTGTGGGAAGGCTGAGTTTATAGCTTGCAGATTTCACCCTGCTTTATTTAATTATTCTTCTCTGTAAATTCTTACATTTTTTTATAGCTAGCAGATTTCACCTTGCCGTCTTTAATTATTCTTCTCTCTGCAAATTCTTGTATGTTTTTTTTTTCTTGCATAGTTTTTTTTTCTTCCTTTTCTTCCTTTCCTCCCCCTCGAATCATAGATAGACTGCGTATGGTGTTTTGTAAGTAG
>Ga0307507_10004065_pt1 | contig 26756 bp, 13 predicted proteins | sample 7_EM_MG_FD_207223 | JGI IMG/M metagenome (GOLD analysis project Ga0307507, IMG submission 207223) | Populus trichocarpa ectomycorrhiza microbial communities from riparian zone in the Pacific Northwest, United States - 7_EM | ecosystem: Host-associated > Plants > Roots > Unclassified | place...
AGCTATCGAAGGCGTAAGGGGGATTCATCCATAGCTATAATACCGAAAAGCTAGCGGGACATTGTGTACTGTGTACTAGGTGTCTTTGTGCCTGGGCCCCAACCAGGCTCTCCCTAGGATGGCCAGTTGTAGGGAGGAGACAAAAAACCGTGAGGTCGCTGTCCAGGCTGCCAGGCAGTATTACGGTAATGGCAAGTGACCGCATGCTCCGCGGGCGATCGCCCTGGGGGTTAGGAGGGGCCGTATATTCGCTCGTTTGTTCGCGCTTAACCGTCCGCCCGTCCGTCGATGTGAGGTCGTCGATGCTTTCCATTGGGGGTAAGGGGATGATATTGAATGCCGTGCATCCATGTTGGATCGTACAGGTGCCTTAATAGAGTACCGTAGTAATAAGCTGTTATCGTGAAGGGGTACCAATAGTGGTGGTTTTCGAGATCTTACTATCTGAAAACTTTTCACCACCGCCCTAATGCTCACAACCACCACTACGAAGTCGTATCGCACGCTGTGCGACGTCTCTGCGTTGGCTCTGGGTCTGAACTTCGAAGACCCAGGTTCGTAGCCGTCACCACGTACAGGTGCAGAGTCCGTTTTCGACGGCCAAGAGTCTTATAGAACCTTTTACCAACCAACAGCTCTGGCGATATTAATATATGGGTGTATACTCCAATGCGGATTTCCTGTAAAAGACGTGCGGATATTGTCTTGGCGTATATGTGAACCGGCCTTGTTCTAGAAAGCTCCTTAATCTTTGCCTTCTGCTCTGCATTAATCGCATTAAGTGGCAAGATAATAATTACTACTGACGCCCAAAGAAGACATGGCATTGCTTATATTATTATACTCTTGCCAAATAAGGTTTTTGTAATAAGTATTATATCTTTTTTCTCAAACAGCAGCTACCTAAGGGCTTTAAGTTGCTCCGTATGTCCGCGATACGGATATAAAAAAGCAATAGCCTTATTAACCTTGCTTAGCTGCTGGGCCTTACTCTCTCTGTGAAGCGCAAGAAGCTAATCTTAAAGGTCCCATAGCCGTTGCTCCTGGTCTGTTCTATAACTCCTCTAAGTCCAATTATCTAATACCTAATGCGGCCGCGGCTATTCTAGTACCTTATTTAACTTCTTCCCTCTCCGCCTAGCGGGTTTTGGTGGCGGCATATGGTAGATTTACTTGGATGTCCGTAACTTAGTAGTTGGCGCGTAATGAGGTTTTAGTAGGTGCTAGTAGGTGCTATACACTACAACACAGATGCTATATATCTGCCAGGCTATAATTAGTTCTTTAGGGTGGCTATTATAGATCTATATGGGTTTTATATGTATTAGCTAGCGTTTAATAAAGTTATATATAGTTCCGGGATTCCTAATAACACGTTTTTTTTTTAATAAAAATGATTACAAGACCTAAAAATACCTTAGTAATAAAAATAATATATTCTAAAAGCCTAGGTTCTATTATATAATCGATAAACTTTAGGAAATAATATAAAATATTAGTGTCAAGTTATTTTAATATCCGCAATATCCGCAACGCGGATATTGTCGGAGCGCGTAAGAACCGTTATAAATGTGGCTCAGACGTGATTCTAGTGGTTTCGCACAAACGTAGTTAGTTAGCTTGCAGACCGATTGAAAATCCGCACCAACAGAATCACGTCTAAGCCTGCTAAGGTAACTCTATTGTATACAATCAAAATGGACCCAATTAACGCCGCTCTTGCTGTATTAGAGCTACAAGATCCTCTTAATTATACTTAGACAGCTAAAGAATTTAATATTAATTGTACTACACTTTCACGGCGTTATTGGCAGATTACTTGCTCTAGAGAGGACGCAATGGAAATAAAATCTCTTCTATTAATATAGCAGGAGAGGACTCTTCTTGGGTATATTAATCTTCTTACTAAACATGGCCTACCTCCTACACCTTAAATAGTGCGAAATTTTGCCTTTAAGATTTTGAGAATAACGCCTAGAAAGAACTAGGTTTTGCGGTTTATTAAGCGCTATAAAGATAATATTACAGACGCTTTAAGTACAATATTACAACTACTTAGAGAAGAGTTGGAGGAAGCTAGTTGGTTAATATAGGCACGGTCTAGAATGGATCCGGTGGAACTATATAATAAGGAATAGTAGCTAAGGTTACATAATAGGATCTATATGATCTATATAATCTGTATAATCTATACAGAGCATATAGAGCACACATACCTTACGGAGCAAAGGGATTTCTTAGGCGTATAGTTATATATTTAAAGGACCACAGTCCCTACCTAGATAGTTCTCTTTTCGTAGTAAATCTTAGAATATAATTAGAGTTAATCTATTAGGCAACCACTCTACTAGTTATTGTTATGTTGTTAACACTGTTCTTACCTATATACCCAGCCTAATAATAGGACCCACTATAGTTTCTGCTATAAGGTTCCGTTACACATTCACTACCAAGGTTATAGTATTAAACAAGATTAAATAATATACTACCCAAAGCACCAGTTATAACAATATCAACGGCAGCCACGACCTTAGGGCTAGAAGATACTAGTATAGCAGATACAGATTCTTAAGTAGTTACATAAGGTCAGTTACAGGAAATAGTTAATTACTTATAGGATAATAGTAAAATACTTAAAGAACGCATTAATAGAATTAGAGCAGCAAAGGTTAAGTTACCTTTAATTAAATAGTTCTTAGGAGAGAAGTCAAAGCTTAAAGGGTTTCTTATACAGATATATTTTAAGGTTATACAAAAAGGAGTGAAGTTAGTAATACCTATGGACTAGGTAGTATACGCAGGACTATTCTTATTAGGGAGAGCTTTAGAGTGGTTTAAGCCTTACCTTACAAAGATATAAGCAAATGGTGCAATAACTACTAACCTAGACATATAGTATATGTTTGCAAGTTAGAACAGATTCGCAGAACAGTTAATATAAATATTTAAAGACCCTAAAGCAACCACAACAGCGGAATGAAAACTTTAGAACTTAGTATAACGCACTTTAGCAATTAAGTATACAACGTAGTTTTAAACACTAGCTATATAGGTTAAGTGGAATAGTAGGGCGCTTATAGCATAGTATAAGCAAGGACTTAAGGCTAAAGTCTAAGACATAATTATCCTAATAGAAGATACGGATACTTTAAGAGAGTTAATAGACTAGTTAATAAAGATCAATAACAGGATCTATTAAAGGGAATAGGCTAAAAAGGGTTAGAACAGAGTTCCATAGTTATATAAGGCGTAGAGTACGCAACGACAGACATAGAGTTAAAAACTATGGAATAGCGCAGAGCTAATAGACCTAAGCGGTACTAAAGAAACCTAAAGGTAGGGAAGAAAACTATAGAAACCTAAAGGTTAAGGATTAAGTAATTAAAGGACCTAGGAGTAGAGGCTAAACTAAAAATCTTAGTAGCAGAAGATGTTTAGGCGGACTCTACAATAAGAAAAATAGTTTAAAGATAGGGCTTATATAAATTGTGGAAAACAAGGTCATTTCGCCAGAGACTATAAAGGTGGTTAGAGTAACTATATAGTAAAGAAAACCTAACTAGCAGGAGACACGTACGTACAGAGGAATAATGGTGCACTATAAGGAATAAAAGAGTGTTTAATTAACAGTTTTGCGTATTATTATAACAACACATGCTAAATTTATAAGGACGCCAAGTATAGCGTAAGCTATTAGCTATAGGAGCTAGTATTATCTAAGTTTAAAAGAACTAATAAACCAGCTTATAGATTGGACATTAAAGACGATAAATTTAATATAGGCAAAGCATTTACCAATAATAAGGCAATAAAGGTAGCTTACTAGAAGTATATAGACCTTAAAGAAGTTAAAATAGAAGTAGAGACTAAGACCGTCATAAAACAAGGGTTAGTAATAGATGTTATAACGCCATTAGATACAATTTCTATCGCTTTATAAGATAATAGGAGCAATATTTAGAAGAAACTAAGTAAGTAGATAACTACTAGTGCTAGCTTATTACTTAATAAAAGTAAAAGGCTATAGGCTTAAGATTCTTAAGAAGAGATATAAGAAGCTTAAGATTTTTAAGATAAGATAAGACACACCTAAGAACCTATAATAAACAAAAACTAATAGGAAAGGGCAGCTACTTAGTTTATAGACAAACGAATAAGTATAGGACGCAAGTTTAAGAACTATAAGTTTAGGGAATAAGTAAGAATGTTAGCAATTCTAGGTAAACGCAGTGTTCAGCCTAAAGATTAAACAGTTAATACTAGGATTAAGAAGTAAGATAACTATAAAGATCTAGCTACAAGACATAGAAAACAAGAAACTATAGATAAGTTTAGGATAAGAATTATTATATAGTAAGAGCAAAAGCTAGACAAGAGGTTAGCTATGCCAGGTTATATAAGGGATAGAGCACCCGTATAAAGAGTTACTAGTAGGCCAAGTACAGGGACACCTAGGGCAAAATGGTTAGATAAACTAGATTAAGAAGAGGATCTAGATATCCTAACTAGGTTTAAAGAAAGATATACTAAAGGATGTTATAATATAGTAATAATAAGGTACTTTCTAATAGATAGACCATATATACTAAACCAGTTATACGGAAAGTAGTATAGGCAACAACACAATAATAAATAGGAAGACTTTTATATATAGCTAGACAAAAAAGTTGTCTAAGACCAACCCATTATAGAAAAACGCATAAGTTATATTAAAGGGGCATTAATTATAACGTTAAGGAACCTAGAAGAAGGATCTAGGGACTAGAGAAGTAAATAACAAATCTTAGTACCTATAATAGAGATACCAGTGATTAGGTTAATTAGGTATAGGTTTAAACTTAAGGATAAAAATAAACTAAGAGTTAACCTAAGTTACCCAGCATATTATACACTATTGTGGATAGCTTATGTAGATAATACCTGCAACATATATAGAGCACTAAAAGATAAGAACTAGAAGTACCTAGTAAGGATATATTAGGCACTAGAAGAGAAGCGGTTTAGGAACACTAAGTATATACATAGATAGCACCTAGTAGAAGTATAAAGTTAAGGGGACCTAATACTTTAACCAGGAAGATTCCTTACGGAAAAATGCCTAGATAGATAATAGTGGTAGGAGTACCTAGAGAATACTTGTCTATAGTATATAGAGGAAAAAAAATAAACTAAGTATTGGCTAAAGTAGGACTAAGTATAAGTAGGATCTAGCAGCCAACAGTTAGGAAAAGGGGAGGCGTATAGGACTAAAGGGAACTAGTGTTAGAGCCTTAAACCCTTAAAGGAATTTAAGGACAATACCTAAATTTATAAGTTAAATGGTAAGATTAGCAGTTTAAAGTATTGGTAGATAGTAGAGCAACTAGGAACCATATATCACTAAAAATAGTAGAAAGGATGGGATTACTATATAAATAAAAGAAATACCTATATCCACTTATAACAATTTTAGGAGATTAGATAGCCTATAGAGGGGGTATTATTAATCTTAAAACAAGACCTATTTAGTTAACTATTAAAGGAAGACTAGTAAGAATGTCTTTTAATATTATATTGTTAGGACAGGATAAGGCAATACTAGGAATACCTTAGTTATAGGAGTACAATCCAAAGATTAATTAGGTTATAGGTTAGGTTAATATTAAGGATACTTAATAGCGCAAAGTATAACGGTAAACCAAGTTAGTATAGTACTAAGTTGGAGCAATATATAAAGAGACTAAGCGAGGCTTAAGTTATATACTAAAGAGATACCACAAGTATAGTAAAAAGTTATAGTTACTAGAAAGTAAGAAGCTGTTAAAATATATAGTATAGGACCACAAAATAGAATTAGAAGAAGAAATAAGTCTAAGGTTCTTTCTAATCTATAAGCTTACTAAAATAGAGTTAGTAGCGCTTAAGGAGTTTGTCTAGGAGAACTTATATAAGGGATACATTAGACTATTATAGTTATTAGCAGAATATCCAGTACTGTTTATCCCAAAGAAAAACGGAAAACTTAGGATATGTATAGACTATAGATAGTTAAACAGCATTACTAGGAAGGATAGGTATCCTTTACCCTTAATTAGCGAAATCTAAGATAGGATAGGTAACATAAAAATCTTTATAAAGATAGATCTAAGGTAGGTGTACCACTAGATCAGAATTAAGGAAGGCAATAAGTAGAAGGCAGCCTTTAGGTCAAAGGAAGGACTATATAAGCTATTAGTTATATAGTTTAGGCTTATAAACGTACTAGTAACATTCTAGAAGCAAATTAATAGTATGCTAGGAGAACACTTAGATAAGTTTATTATAGTATACCTTAATAATATTATTATCTACTTAGTAAGTAAAGAAGAACATAGAGAATACGTTAAATAGGTCTTAAAGAGACTATAGGAAGAATAGATGCCAGTAGCAATTAAGAAATACGAGTTCTTTATAAAGAAAACCAATTTTATAGGATTTATTATCAAACTAGGAAAAATTAGCATAGACTTAAAGAAAGTTAAAGCTATAGTAAGTTGGCAAGAACTAGAGAACGTTATATAGTTAAGGTTATTTCTAGGGTTTTGTAACTACTATAGGAGGTTTATAGCATAGTGGTTAAAAAGTATTAAGCTATTTATAAGGCTAACAAAAAAAGAGGAACTATAGGTTTGGGGTAATAAATAAAAGAAGCTGTTTTAGAAATTTAAAGAGTTATTTACCTAAAAGCCAGTCCTTAAGATCTATTAACTAAAGTTAGAAATGGTTATTAAGACAAACGTATTAAACTTTGCACTAGGAGCATACTTACTATAGAAGCACCAGAACGCATAGCACCTAGTAGCGTACTATAGTCGGAAAATAACACTACTAGAGTTAAACTATAATATCTACAACAAGGAGTTGCTAGGCATAGTTATAGCACTTAAGAAATAGAGAGCATTCTTACAAGGTATAGAAAAACTGTTTATAGTTAGGACAGACTATAAGAACCTTATAGGATTCCTAATAATAAAGGAACTCAACCAAAGACAGGTTAGATGGGCGGAAATGCTTATAAAATACCATTTTGAAATTCAGTATATTAAGGGTACAGATAATACACAAGCAGATACTCTAAGTAGAAAAGCTAAACTATAAAATAATAAAAAGCCATTAGGAGCTTTATTGCAAAAATATTAAGACGGATTAATTAGGTATAATTACCTAAAAATTATAGTAACTAAGGAAAGTTAGATCCATAAATTACTAGAAAGTAATTAGATATAGAAGATCTAAGAAGTATAGGCAGAGGATCCAGACTTAGAGTAATATAAAAATAGAGAAGTAATATATATGCCTAAGTCTATTATAGAGGAGTTTATTAAGGAATTCCATAAGGGAATAATATAAGGATATAACGGAGCTATAGGCTTAGTATTAAGACTTTAAGAGGAGTACATTATTTAAGGAATCTAGGGACTAGCAAGATAAGTTATAAAGAAATATCTAGATTGCTAAAGGAATAAACCGACAAGGTATAAGCTGTATAGAGGACTACAACCTATTAAAGTACTAGGAAGACTATAGGAGGTTATATTATAGGACTTTATTATTAAGTTACTAAAGTTAAAAGATCCTATTATGGGATAAGATTATAACACAATTTTAGTAATAGTAGATAAGCTAATAAAGTGGGGATGCTTTATAGCGTGCACTAAAGAGATATTAGTAGAGGATATCGCTAGAATCTATATAAAGGAAGTATTTATAAGACATGGAGCACTAGATAAAATCGTATCGGATAGAGATCTAAGATTTATAGTAGCATTTTAGGAAGTATTTCTAGCAGAATAAGGGGTTTGCATAGTAACCTCTATAGCATATTATCCACAGACGGACGGATAAATGGAAAGACTAAACTAGACACTAGAACAGTATCTAAGGCATTATATTAATTACATATAAAACAATTAGGTATCGTTATTACCAGTTATATAGTTTGCATACAATACAATACTATAAGAAGGAATGGGGATATTACTATTTAAGGTAAACCACGGGTACGAGCTAAGAACGTTGTTATTGCCACATTAAGTAAAGAAAACGAGTAGCATAGCTAAATAAAGAATAGAGATGTTAATAAATCTTTATACAGACCTTATAGAAACAGCTAAGCTAGTATAGCAAAGGATAAAAAGGTTCTATAATACTAAGAGATCTAAGGGACCAGATCTAAAGGAGGGAGATAAAGTGTGGCTATTATATAAAATTTTTAAGAGTTAACAACTAAGTAAGAAGTTGGACTATATTAGACTAGGACCTTTTAAAGTTAAGTAAAGAACTTTATTAGTTATATATAAGTTAAACCTACCAGCCAAAATAAAGATCTACCCTATATAGTATATCACAATGCTAGAACTAGTACATGGAGATATTAAGCCACCAGCTTACAAAGCAGATATATATAGAGGGCAAGAAGAAGATAAATAGCAAGTTTTAAAGATTATTAGTTATAAGGACGTAGATAATAAAACGTGGTATAAAGTAAAGTAGATAGGCTATAGTAAGACTACCTAGGAACCACTAAGCAACCTAAAGAACGCTATAGGAAAGGTATGGGAGTATTAAAAGAAAGCAGGTTAGGCAGTATTAATAAGGAAGAATTGCCAAAAAATAAGTCACCTAAGGGGGACCCAAGAGGAGCAATTGCTAAGCTACTTAGAGTTATTTCCCTTGTAGGAGGAGAGCTAGTCCTTTTATTACCTAGTTTAGATAGACCCTATTAAACCAGTTTTTATTCCTTAGAATAAACCTTCTTATAAACCTTCTTAAGACAAAGAAGACGCGCCAAGGCAGACAAGTACACCTTATAAGCAGTATAAGTACGTTAAAGCTTAGTAAGGGAAGCTAAGAGCTTATTATTAAGTTTTATAGCAGCAGATTAAATACAAGACCCTATAATAAGTTATTTAGGGAACCTAAAAACTATTAAGAGTTATAGGACATGTATACTTAGCATTAGAGATAGAGCGGACGTTATAGGATAATTAAATATTTGCTTTAGTGCACTCTAAATAAGAAGACAGTTGTTAAGATAAAGGGCTTACTAGCGTAATATAAACTAACCCCTCTTTTACACAGCGAGAATATAGAGACGGTATTATCTCACCTAGAGACAAGATTACAGCAATAGTATAAGATTAGCAAGCTGTAGAAGAAGAAGAAGAAGCTTTAGGTATAATAAGTAAGGATATTAACCAGACTAATTAAACGGATATTATACCTCTAGTAGACAACTTGGAGATGTTAGGAATCTTTAAGGACAAAGATAAAGAGGAGGGAGATAGTGTTACGGACGCTTTAAATATAATATTATAACTACTTAGAGAAGAGTTAGAGGAAGCTAGTTAGTTAATATAGGCACAGTCCAGAATAGATCCGGTGGAACTATATAATAAGGAATAGTAGCCGAGGTTATATAATAGGATTTATATAATCTATATAATCTGTGTAATCTATACAGAGTATATAGAGCACACGTACCTTACGGAGCGAAGGGATTTCTTAGGCGTATAGTTATATATTTAAAGGACTATAGTCCCTACCTAGATAGTTCTCTCTTTGTAGTAAATCTTAGAATACAATTGGAGTTAATCTGTTGGGCAACCACTCCACTAGTTATTATTATGTTGTTAACACTGTTCTTACCTATATACCCAGCCTAATAATAGGACCCACCGTAGTTCCTACTATAAGGTTCCATTATAGATAAGATAAAATTAAGCTATTTAACCCTAGCCGATATAGCCTATAAAAGGGTTGATAATTTATATTAATATAAGCTCTTTTATAAGTTATTGAAGGAGAAGATTAAGAAGTATAAGATTAAGGTATATAATATATATAATATAGATAAAAAGGGCTTTCTTATTGGCGTATGTTACGGGACACCTCTATAATACCTTATATACGTCCACCTGTTTCTACTGTTTCAACCTCTATATTAACGACTTAGTTAATTAAGACATATAACGGCAATCTAAGGCAATTTGCTATTATGTGACGGCAATCTACGGCAATCTGCCGTCCTCTACTATATTCCGCCATATTCCGCTAAGATCCGCTAGGACTATAACCTAAAGCCTATTCCGCCCTATATATGTGTTAACCAAGCAACTAAGTTAACGATATATACCCCTTTCCTCCTATTTCCTTACCTTCTTTTCTTACGCAACGTCTTAACTTTATTACACAGTTTATATATATAGCTTAATAATATCTACTTCGCTATATATTATCATCGCTTATACTTACTCTGTGACACTATGTTGTGTTAACCCTATATACTACCCTCTGAAATGTAGAATGACCCTAAAGCCCTTATAATAGCCGTCGGCATTATATCCGCACTCTAAGAACAATTAGTAGAAATATAGAAGTCCTTTATAGACGCCCTTATATAGAACTAAGCCACTTTAACTTAATAATAAGCTGAATAAGAAACATAACACTGGCAATTAATTAAAAACCTCTAAGAAGAAATCCGCACCCTTAAGATGCCTACATTAGGGCCCTAAGACTAAATACTATCTCTAGAGATAAATATGCGGAACGAGAGCCCTAAACCTATAGTAGTTACTTACCCCAAACTAACTACTATACTGTAACAATCTGAACGACTACTAGACCCTCTAATATTTACTAGTAAATAATAAGAACTCTAATTATTTCTAAGCTGGCTTAAAAATAAGCTAACTAGTAACGCTGACCGCTACCTAACTAAAGCTAACCGACTCTGCTACGCCCTAAGTTAATTAGGAGGAGATATAGCTAACCTTATTAAACCTCTTTAACTAAACTTAGTACCAAGCCTAATTGTACTTCTTGAAGCTATATATAGTAACCTAAACCGCCAAGCTACTGCTTAGAGAAAGATAAACTATATAACTTAAGGAATTAAAAGCTTCCTAGTATACTTCTCCAAATTTAACTGTTACGTAAAAGAAACAGGCTAGAACGACTCCGCACTAATTAACAGCCTTATTAAATCCCTAAGCCCCAAACTAAAAACCTCCCTAATAGGTATAGACCTACTAGGAGCTCTTAACGCCTGCGTAAACGTTATTAATAAATAATATAATAATATACTACGCCTAACACCAAAGTCTGCTTCTTAATATAATATAACAAACCTATAAATATTTACTAAGTTATTATCTTAGCCTAAGCACCCTAACGCTATAGATATCGACACTGGAACCCTAGGATACGCCCTACTAGGGTCCTTTAAATAAGAACAACGCACTAAGCTAGGCCTTTGTTTTAAGTGTGGAAGTAGCTCCTACCTCTTTAACTACTGCTCTGTCCCTATGCCCTAACGCGAATTATAAACGGCTAACACTAGCAGCTGTTTACTATATTAATCCTCTAGTTACTATCCCTAATCTCTACTTGGTTCTAGCCCTGTATCTAGTAAGCACTACTTATAAGGACGAAGCTATAACTAACACACTATAAGAACTCCACCCTAATTACCTCTAAAAGGAAGGTCCTAGAGCTAAGTTGCTCTTTAGAACGGCGCTGCCTTAGGATCTTATTAAATGCTTTAAATGTCACGAACTCTAACTCTTGGGATTACAGCATAACCGTTAACTGTCGTCTTTAGTAGAATAATTAATAGGTTAATGCTCGAGTCCTAATTAATATAGGAGCCAGTAGTATAGGATTTATTAATAAGATCTTTATATAAGATAATGGTTTTACTCTAACCCCCTTTAACCGGCATATTAACGTATTTGGATTTAATAGCAAACACACTATTTTAGGCTGTATTACCTATGTAGTATTCCTAAGACTCTAATACCTGAACCATAAAGAACTAATTAAGCTTTTTATTACTACTCTAGGTTACTTAGTAATCCTTAAACAACCCTAGATAAAGCTATATAAGGTAACTATTAATTGGGACAACCTTAAGCTTCCATTTACCACCTCCTGTTGTAAGTAGAAGTGTTTTATAACTTGCTACTTAGACCCTAAACCAAAATTTAGAAAATCTACTAAAATCCACTAGTCTAAAATTTCTACTAATATCTACCTTATACCTAAAAAGTCTACCCAATTCTACCTACCTGAGAATTCCACCAAATTCCACTAATATAAGATTTCCACCGACATCCACTAAGAACCTGGAAATTATACTAGACTATATAAACTAACTCTGACTGCTATACCCTAAACTAAGCAGAAGCTTAAGCTTAATATACGAAAGTACTAGAAGAACTGGTATTTTACTATAAAAAGGATACTTAAAGAACCTAAATCTAAATCTAATACTAACTCTATACCTAACACTAAGCTCGAACCCAAATAAGAAACTATATAAGAAACTAAGGATAATCCGAGCTTGCTTAATACCTTAGACATCTATATAATTGGAGCTACCCCGTTAGTATAACTCGCCAAGAAACCTAAATATACGATCTTCGCTATTATAATGGCCGATATTAAAAAGGCCTTAGTACTAAAGAAACACACTAACCCTGCCACAAAAGTACTAGTATGCCACTATAATAACCTGGAAGTATTTTCATAAAAGGAAGCTAATAAGCTAGTAGAACACCAACTATACGACCATAAGATTGTACTTAAAGAAGGAAAATAGCTAGGATTTAGACCCTTATATAGAATGTCCTAAAACGAACTCTAAGTATTATGGAAGTACTTAGACAAACACCTAAGTAAAGGATTTATTAGAGTAAGCTCTTCGCCTATAACTGCACCTGTAATCTTTGTTAAGAAACCTAGCGGCGGTTTGCGCTTCTATATAGACTACCGAGCTCTTAATACTATTACTATTAAGAATTGGTACCCGCTTCCGTTAATTTAAGAGACACTAAACTGATTAAGTAAGGCTTGCTACTATACAAAACTTAACCTTATCTACGTATTTAACCGCCTCCGTATTATAAAAGGAGATAAATGGCTTACCGCATTCCGTACTAGATACGGACTATTTAAATACTTAGTAATGCCGTTTGGCCTCGCGAATGCCCCAAGTTTATTCTAATACTTTATAAATAATACCTTACAACCTTACCTGGACGTTTTCTATACTGCTTATATTAATAATATTTTGGTATATAGCAATAACCTAGCTAAATATAAGAAACATATTAACCTTGTTTTAGAAGCCCTATATAGAGCTAGACTATAATTAGATATAGATAAATGCAAGTTCTATAAAATGGAAGTTCTATACCTCGGACTTATTATCTCTATAGACGGTATATAAATAGACCTAAAGAAGATTAAAGTAATTGTAAACTAGTAAGAACCTAAGAACGTTAAGGATATAAGAGCCTTTATAGGATTTGCTAATTTCTATTAATGGTTTATTAATAACTTCTCTGTTCTGGTTTTACCTCTTATAGCTCTAACCCAAAAGGATAAAGCCTTTATCTTTAATAAGGAATATAAGAAGGCCTTTGCCTATCTAAAAGTTATATTTACTACTACACCTATACTTTAACACTTTAACCTGAACTAAAAGAGTGTTATAGAAGCTAACTTATTTAACTACGTTACTAAAGGCATTCTGTCTTAGTATAATAAAGAAGGGGTACTGTACCCTATAGTATACTTCTTAAAACAACTAAGTCCAGCCAAATATAACTACGAGATCTACAATAAAGAATTATTAGCCATTATTAGATATTTTAAATAATGGCAACCCGAACTAGAAGGTGCTGGATTTCTAATTAAGGTCTTTAGTGACTATAAGAATCTACAGTACTTTATAACCATGAAACAGCTAAGTTATTATTAAGCCTGCTAGTTAGAATATTTGTCTTATTTTTAATTCTTAATTACGTACCGCCTAGGCGTTTAAGGTTAAAAACCTAATGCCCTAACTTAACGTTTATAAGACATAACAGTATAGGAAGAAGTGCGTGCCTACTATAATCAAACCCTGCTTTATTCTAAATTATTTAATCCCCTAGCTAAAGACCTTATGGTATATATCCTTGAAATAACTAATTAATTAATTAAATAGATTATAATTAATAAATACCTAAACAACGAGTTTATCTAAGAGACACTTAAGCTAATTTAAGATGGCATTAGACGCTCTAAAAAGATTTTTCTAAGTAAATATAAAGTTTGCGGAGACCGCTTATACTACTAGAACCGCCTAGTTGTCCCTAATTATAATAAGCTTAAGCTTAAGCTCCTTAAATATATATATGACCTATTAGTAGCCGGCCACCTAGGCTAAGGAAAAACCCTAGAACTACTCCAATGGGAGTACTACTGGCCAAATATATATAATATAACACAAAGGTATATCTCTAGCTGCTATACCTGCTAATGAGCTAAAGCTTTGCATAAGACGTATAACGGCTTTCTAAAGCTACTGCCTGTTCCGGACTAAAGATAGAAGGATATCTTAATTAACTTTATTATTGATCTCCCTAAAAGTAAAGGCTGCACGAATATTATAGTAGTTATAGACCAACTATCTAAGATGAGACACTTAATCGCCTACCCTAATATGTTAGCACCTGCTGTTGCTTAACTATTCCTGGATTACGTATAGAAACTCCACAGACTTCCCAAAACAATCATCTCTAATAGAGGCCGCTAGTTTGTTTTGGTGTTCTGGAAAGAACTAACTACCCAACTCTACATTAAAGTACTATTATCTACGGCATATTACCCGGAAATGGATGGTTAAACGGAACGTGTAAATGCTATAATAGAATAGTATATTTAGATATACACGTCGTATCTATAGGATAACTAGATGGACTGGCTTGCATTTACTAAGTTTACCACAAATAACTCTGTCTTAGAAACTATAAAGGTCTCCCTATTTCTAGCTAATTACGGCTAGCACCCACAAATGGGTTTTAAACCCTTTAGTAATATTCCTTGTCCAGCTTATTAGGCCTTATAAGTTACAGAAGCAAACGAATTTATAAAGAAGATAGAAGAATTATAGGAGTTCCTTACTAACAAAATAATATGGGCCTAGTCTGTCTATAAAGCCGCAGTAAATAAGAACTAAACCCTAGCACTAGCTTACTAAATTGGTGACTTTGTCTGGCTAAACACAAGAAATCTAAATACGAAACGACCTACTAAGAAACTTAATTGGAAGAACGCCGGCCCTTATAAGGTTGAAAAAGTTGTCTTTTTTTATGCCTACTAACTGAAGCTCCCTAATACGGTTAAAATCCACCCTGTATTCTATACGTCAGTCCTCTGCCCTGCTGCCCCTATATTGGACGCCCTGCCTGGACAGATCCAGGACCCTCCCCTACCAGTTAAGGTGGATGGTAAGGATGAGTACTTTATTGAAAGAATTAATGATATTAAGTACAATAAACGGAAACGCCAGTATATATACCTTACGAAGTGGAGAGGCTTTACTGAACCTTTATAGGAACCTATTAACTCCGTAGGACTTACACAAGCCGCAGAAGACTTTCACGAACTCTACCTAGAACTACCACAGCCCCATCTCACAGAAGCTTGAGTTTAAAGGGGGGGTACTATTACGGGACATCTCCATAACACCTTATACACGTCTACCTGTTTCCACCGTCTTGACCTCTATGTTAACGACTTAGTTAATTAAGACACATAATAGCAATCTAAGGCAATTTGCTATCACGTGACAGCAATCTACGGCAATTTGCCATTCTCTACTATATTCCGCCATATTCTGCCAAGATCCGCTAGGACTATAACCCGAAGCCTATTCTGCCCCGTGCACATGTTAACCAAGCAACCAAGTTAACGATATATACCCCTTTCCTCCCGTTTCCTTACCTTCTTTCCTTACATAACGTCTTGACTTTATTATACAGTTTATATACATAGCTTAATAATATCTACTTCGCTATATATTATCATTGCTTGTGCTCACTCTGTAATAGCGTACTTAATAAGAGCAAAAGAATCTATACTAAATTAGAAGTAGTTTAAGGTAAACTTCTTGGCGCTAGTTAAGACGGTAATAGAGAGTGGATTATAGTAATTGTAAGTATCTACGCTAATAGAACAAGCCTCCCTCTAGACCTAATTTATTAAGCTATTTTAGGCAACCTCTAGGACTCCTAGCTTTAAGATTTTAACCCTACATAATACTACGTCTTTTTCTTATCTACTGTAATAGGCTAGACAAATAATAAGATGAGATTCTTATGGCTTACTACCCTCTTTAATATAGAAATAAAGAAGAAGGCTGGAAATAGAAGATTCTGGAGGCTTTTAATATTAGATGGGCATGGATTTTATATTAATATAAACTTCCTTAACTGGTGTTATAAGTATAGGATATTAGTAGCTGCATTTCCGCCTTATTTAACCCACCAATTATAACCTCTTAATATTAGTCTCTTCTCTTCTTTTAGCACGTATTATAGCTAAGAACTTAATAATCTTATCTATAAGAGCTAGGGCCTCTTCTCTATTATAAAACGCGATTTCTTTTGTCTATTTTGGGCTGCCTATAATAGGGCATTTACTAGGGATAATATACTTAGTGGGTGGGCAAATACTGGGCTTAGTCTGCTTAATCTAAAGGTTATTCTTAGCGCTATTAAGACCTAACGGAAGTAAGGTAAAATAGCCTCTTAGCCCTTATTAAGGGACTTAAATACCTTAGCCCTCTTAGTAAGTGACTAGAGGAAGGTACGCAAGCTTCTATAAGATGTAGTTGATGAGGTTATAGAGCCGCAGGCTAAAAGGCTTAAAAATACGGTTCTTAAGCTTACTACTAATATTACTATCCTCTACTTAGAAAATGAGGGCCTCTATAAGGCGTTTAGTAATAAGAAGAAGAAGAGAACTTATGGCAAGCCTCTCTTTAATAAACTACGTGCAGAAACTGACTATAAGGCTATGTTCTTTAGCCCCTTAAAGATTAAGTGAGTAATAGAGCTTTAAGAGGAGCGCAAGCAACTACAACACTAAGAGGAGGTATGCTGATAGGATGAGAAGGTTTAGAAGCAACTTATAAAGGAAGAATGACAGCTTACAATAGTATAGAGGAAGTAGGCTAGAATATAAGCCAAGATTTAACGAGAGAAGGAGGCAGCTAAAAAACGCCGCTAGCGAGAGGAGGCTGTACACGCTCGCGCAGCAAATCTATAGCTTTAAAATAACATTAAGCTGATGAGGGGAAGTAGATGGAAGAAATAAGCTTCTAGGCAATCTCTTATTGTTATTTTAAAGGTCGCAATTGAGGTAATAGATGGAGTGGTTGTATCTAGGGCTACTTGCGCTTAATACTAAATTTAATGACTTCCTATGGTCGGAAAATCTTATACAGTAGCTTATTTGAATGAGGAAACCCAGTAGATTACTACATTAAAAATCTAGACGATTTTATCAATTATATGTGATTCTACAGCCTCAAATTGAGGCTTGGTAATATTTGATTTTGGTGTGCATTGAGTGGGACCGTGCATGGTGGGGGGAGAACTCCTACGTTGACCCCCCCAGCCTGGACAAGCCACACCAAGCCTTTTATGTTCAGCCTTCAACCAGCGCCCGTTCTAAGCAAGAACTTCAAGGTTCGCAGCCCGCCCAGTGTCTCTCTAATGCGTCCTTCCAGGGCTTGGAGCTCTATATTGGCTAGGTGGGTACTCTTGCCTGTTTTTCTTGGTCGATAATTACGGATGGTTAATGCTGAGAGGACACTGCACGACGCATAAAAAGGGCTTCTTCGGCTGTATTCTTTGGATTAAAATGTCTCATATTTCCGCCCTTTGACACATTTTTGCTTCACGAGTTAAGCAATTCTAATACAACTGTGGGACTTATCACGTGTGGGTAGATGTTAATTTTTATCTCCAAAAGATTGAGATTCGTAGCTTTTAAACTGCAAATTCTATGCCTTGCACTTGGATAGTCAGCTCGGAATCACATGTTTCATAGGAAAAGACTCATATTCAAGAATGCACTGCTAAGCAAACCCTAGCTGAGTACTTTCTGTAGCGTATAGTTCCAACACTGTATCATAGGCGCAACACCCCCAACCGTAGATCGCCATTTTGGTATTCCAGAACTGTTCCAGCTGCACATGCGCATGCTTCTCGTCTGTCCAAAGCATGCCGTGAGGGATACTTCCATTGCTACCGAGCCCCACCTAATCCCCCTATTGAGCCTAAAAATCTAGTTCCAAATCTCTTATGGATTCTTGTGGTTTCTATACTGTTCGGTCTTCTCCTCGAGCTGCTCATTCCTCTTGTCTTTCCACATCCGGTAATTGGTTGCAAGGCCCCGCACCCAATCCACGTACCCTACTCTCTGCCCTTTGAGAAGCGTTAACACGTCTTGCGTTAGCCCATACCCAAGTCCGACCACTAAGCCCATTTTTGCCGTGCGTGCAGCGGTGGGGAGTGGGAATTTATCTACCATGTCAAAACTGTATCAGCAATACACCAAAAAACCAAGCCCAAATATAAAAAGCCCACTCCAAAACTTTGAATAGGACGGATGATGATAGAACGCGTAATACTCACTCCATAAACTCCACAGTCCGCTCGTGCCCAATCCCGCGCAAACAGTACTCACAAAATCTCTACTCCGTCCCATATCCTCCTCTCCCACCTCACCTAACCCGTCAAGATTGCCCACACTCCGCCCTGCCCGCAATGTCGCCCGAAACACATCCGCGCTTTCCTCGCATACAATAAAAACACCAACCCACGCCGCCAGCATTGTGCCCTTTCTCGCCCCTTCCCGCAGCCCGCCGCGCATACGATAGTAGTTCTTGGACTTGTGGTAGAGGTACCATCCGGTGGATGAGGTAGGGAGGCGGTGCGCGTTTTCGGCGCGGAAGCGTAGGCCGGCAAGCTTGCCACCGTGGGAGGAGCCGAGGATGAGGCCACAGAGAAAGCCGGAGATTGTAGAGAGGGTGAGGCGTTGTTCGAATGACATACTGAGACGGTCGGAGGAGCGGCGGATCAGGACTGAGGTGGCTTCGGTGGGAGCTAAGGTGGGAGGTATAGAGGGTGAGGCGGTGGCCATTTCGGCTTGTATTGTAGAGGTCTATTGATATTGTAGAAGAAATTTATGGTAATGTAGAGCTTAATTGGTCTGTCTTCAAAAGAAACCGTATTATCAAAGAATCGGTCGACTCTTGAATTCGTCTAAACTCTCGACGGAACGGTTTGCGCGGTGAGCTGGCGAAGAGTCTGGAAAACCCTATTAGTGGGAATTTTGTGGCAATGAAACCTGAGAAAATATCATTAGATTGCTTGAGACGTCCGAAATATGAGAGATGACTTACCTAAGAGTCTTTTAATGGTATGCCAATGGAACTGCAATGTCTAGCTAGACACCCACGCTGATTTCCTCTAGGTCTCGTCACAAACAATTCTTATTTTCATAAGTCTCGATCAAATATGTGCTAAATCGCTTCATTTCTATATCAAAATAATTATTGACTAAAAGGGTGACTTCACACCAAAGCTGCAGAAAGAAGATTGCATACAGCTCAAACTTCAGGTCCAAGCCACGGAAGAACTTTATTGCAATCAGCCCCACGAAGGGAAGAAACAAAGGCGCGACTACTGTCAAACCATCCAGCTGTGTTGTGACTCCCGAAGACCCCACAAGAAAATCCAGAGTCTCTTCTCCTTGACGCTTCTTCATTACCGATCTCACTTAACTTTCGGTTACCAGCAAAGCGGAAGAGTTGATAAGGGGCCAGGGCATCGCCGCAGAACGGAGGCCAATAGAACAGCATCAGGAGGTATCAAGGAGATAGAGATTCAATGGCCTCTATTAACGTGTGGGCTTTTGTTTCGTAACATTGGATAGCGTGGCCGCAGGCAGCAACCCCTCTAAAGAGCTTGGTTAACGACCTAACCCAATCCTCCGTCCATTTCAATCTCGACACATACTCCTGCCACACCGTCGCGTAGACTTCTCGTGCGAATACAGATTTTGAGACGTGACGAGGCCCTCGACCCAGACTACCTTCTTACTCGCAGTCATCCTCTCCTACTTCATCACGCCCCACCAAACCATGTCAACCTCCACCGCTCCTTCCCCGCTAACCTGGACGGTCCGCCTGAAACACCACAAAACCACCGTCCTCCTCCACTGCGACCCGCTCCAAACATTCCGGTCAATCAAGACCGCACTCCTCGCTGCCCTCAACGAAACTAACCCCGACGGCACGCTAAACAATCGGTTTCTGCCCTCTTCACCCAACGAAATTATACTAGGCCGCCCTGTCGACTTAAACAATCCTGAGGAAGGCTTCTTGCTAGGCGAATGGGAGAAAGCGCGGGGCGGGCTTGATGCTGGTGAGAGCGAGGGGGCGGGGAAGGGTAAGGGTAAGAGGAAGAGCATTGCTGGAGAAGGAACGGGGGCTAAGGACTGTTTAAAGGGAGCGGGGCTGAGGGACGGTGCTGTTCTGGCATTCAAGTGGGGAGGAAAGGATGAGGAGGACGAAGAAGATGATGATGTAGAGATGAGACTGGGTGAGAAGGAGAACTGGGATGTGATCATCCCGGCTTACGAGGATGCATACGGAGTTGAGAATACTGGTGATGTAGGAGGAAGGAAGGAGTTCGCTGGATAATTGATAATGTCCCTAGAATTTATGAGAATATGTGCTCATTGTCGAGGGGAACCAGCTTGGTTGCTGTGGTGTTCATTCATTTGCATTGAAAGGCGTTCACATGGCTTTTGCAGGAGTATTGGAGAAGAGCATGGTGTAGTGACTCCCAAAGGACATCAGTTTAAGTCAACCAGCCGAGTGCAATATAGATGAAGAATAACCAAAGACTTCTGTAATATTCCTGCCGCTGTTGAATTCGCTGACTAAAATCGTAAATATTCTTGTTTGATCCTAGTATCTGCAGGATCCACACCCCGCAAAAAGTTCATGAGTCCACCCTTCTATCCGGTTGTATCGTGAAATATTAATTCCAAGCGTAGAGATGATAAGAATGTGGGTGATTCGTGGTTGAAATAAGAGGCACCTTAAAAGAAAGCTTAAGAAATATGAAAGGTTGGCTAGGAATCAGGTAGTCAGTCAGTTGACCAAACCGTATCTATGGAAAAGAGCTATCCCTTGCACCAATGGCGTCCTATAAAATATGGCCCGTGCACTCAGCCAAGGACATCAACCAGACCTGCGGAGGATAAATTATCCTATCCAGCCGGGCGGATAATAATCCTATCTAAGGATAGCCCGGATATCGGATAATATCTAGATAGTATCTAGATATCCGCAAAATTTTAACTATAAACTATACCTTTACCCCCTATTATATAACGCTATAAATATAGCTAATACTAATAAAATTTACCCTAAAAACTTTAACAATAATAATTCCTTTAAAGTTAACATACTTTTTACCTTTTTAAGCGGCGTTAAGACTAAAGCTAATACTAGTTTAATCCTAACTACTTATACAATACAAATCTCAAGATAAGTCTCCTTAATTTATAAATATACTTATATAGTAATAAAGGAAGAAAAGGCTTATATAAAGAAATGCTACTTTTATAAATACTGTTCTCCTTAAAACCCAAAAGGATAATATTCCTTAACCGTTAGATTATAAGGCTATCTTAAAGGACATAATATTAAATAGAATTTAGTAGAGAATTAGGAGTATATAATAGTAAAAAAAATAAGGGGAGAGATCTCTTTTAGAACTATATTAAAAGCTTTTAGTAAGAAGAGAAGTTTAAGGTTTTAAGAGTAAGGTTCTAAAGCATATAGTATATTAAAATACTATAAAGCAAGCACTTCTAGATCTAATTATTATAAAATAGCTAGAGTTTTATACTTTTATAAAAGCATTAAATTAAGAAGCACCCTTAATTATCCCTATATACCACTTAACAATTACAGTCTGGATTCTTAAATACTTTACTAAAAGTTAAAATATTATATAAAAAGTACTTTAATCTATAAAAACAAATATTTACCTTACCGTGGATATTTGGACCTCTTTAAGTTATTCCCTTTTTCTTAGAATCTATGCTAGCTTTATTAATATTTAGGGTAAATATTAAAACCCCTTAATTACCCTTTATATTATTATTCATTGCTTAACGTCCGATTTGGATCCCTATTGGGCCCACGCGGACTACTCCTTATATATATGTGGGGAGAAAACTCTATTTGAGAAAACCCCGTGATCCATCTCCCCGCCTTTTGGGACTCGCCTACGAGGCGCCTGCGAGGCGCCTGCGAGGCGCCTACAAGTCACCTATGGTGCTCTACTACCTTACTTTTGACCTCCTTGGGAACCACTGCTGCCGTAACAAACCTACGGACGCGCTAGTATCGCAAACTTTACTCTACTACTGTAGAGTCATTAGGGGGTGCCTAATACCCGCCCTATTGCCTTCTATTACTATTTCCCTTGCAACCCAGAACTAGTTTAGTACATTTTAGCTAATAAGCCACTAGGTAACCGCCTTAAGACCTTTTTATATTAAGAGCAGTGTATTATAGTTCTCTATGCCAGCTACTAAGAGCATTACTTCTCAGTTAGTGCGTAAGGGGCATAATAGTATTATATATTTTAGTGTCTGTCTTAGCCAGCTACATTTGCATCTTAGGCTACCTACTAGGACGCCTACCTAGTAGAGCCAATCTTTTAATCCTATTATTCCTATTCTTAGGAGTGTTGCCATTGTATTTTCTGCCTTTATTAGGCCTTCTTGGAGCCCTTAAATGTTTACCCCCCATAGCGTTAACTATGCTATGGCTTGGGTTACTCTTACCTAAGTTAGCCTTTATACCTTTAACTCCCATACGCCTCTCTAGCGCTGGTCCAACCAGTATTATATTGCAGTTAATAGTTTCCTAGTGTTCTTTTATGCTCTACTTTAGCTCCTTTCTCTTTCTTACTATCGTCTTTGTTGGCCTCTTACGCGTCTCCCTTCCTCCTCTATATAGGCCTGGGCCCTAACACTGCACCATTTTTCTTCTGCTTTCTTTACCTATTTCTCTAGTATATCTTCCCTACTTTGGGGTTGTTGGATTATTCTCCTATAAGGCACCCTAGGGTCCCTCCATAGTTTATTTAGGCGTGTCTTGATATACTTTATAACATTAGAGTTGCGTTTGTTTTGCGCCCTTTGCATTGCGGTAGCTTCAATATATAGTTATAGGGGGGGGATATTGGCTTCCTTCTTAAGGAGTGCTGCGGCCGTTCGCTTATACCCGCCTGTTATACTCCAGAGGCATACTATCTAGACCTTTTAGAGTGGTTTAAGGAGTGATTTATAATTACCCTTTATATAGTATCTAGTTAAAGTAGTATAGATTAATAAAAGGCGCTTTATCTAGTTTTTATTAAGCATAGTATTAAAACAAAGATTAGAGCTCTTGTTAATAATAATACTAAATTAAATAATGTTCTCTATTATATAATTAGCTAATAGCTTAGCCTTAAATATAAAATTAACTAAATTATAACATATTAAAGAATTTACTATTAGGGGCATATTATTAATCTTATTGTTTAAGCCTTTTTATTTAGTTTAAAAAAGGATAAAAAGCTTATAGACTTATATAATAAAGAGGATAAGAAATAGGATAAAGAAGAAGAGGAAAAAGAAAAAGAAGTTATATAATAAGTACTACTACTAGTTAAAAGAAAGAAAAAGAAGTATAAAAAATTAGAGCTAGTATTAGATAAAAGGCATAAAAGGGGTTAAAATATTTAAAATATTATAGGGCTAATAGGAAAGCTTTATAATTACATTATTTATATCTATAGCTTAGCTAACTATATAACATAGTTTATTAAATATGCTAGTAAAATGGCTCCTTTTAATAATTATATAAGATAAAATAGCTAGTTTCTTATATTATATATAGCTCTAACGGCCACAGCACTGCTTAAGAAGGAAGCTAATATTCCTCCCCTATAACTATATATTAAAGCCAATGCAATGCAAAGGGTGCAAAAGGAACGCAACTCTAACGTCATAAAGTATATCAAGACACGCCTAAACAAACTATAGAGGGACCCTAGGGTGCCCTATAGGAGAAGAAACCAACAACCCCAAAGTAGGGAAGATATATTAGGAAAACAAGTAGAGAAAGTAGAAGAAGAATAGTGCGGCGCTAGGGCCCAGGCCTATATAGAGGAGGAAGGGAGACGCGTAAAAGGCCAGTAAAGACAACAGCAAGGGAGAGAAAGGAGCCAAAGTAGAGTATAAAAGAGTACTAAAAAACCATCTACCATAACATAATACTGGTTGGACCGACGCTAGAGAGATAAATAGGAGTTAAAGGTACAGAGGTAAACTTAGGCAAGGGGAACCTAAGCCATAGTATAGGTAATACTATGGGGGGTAAATACCTAAGGGCTCCAAGAGGGCCTAATAAAGGCAGAAAATACAATAGCAACACTCTTAAGGACAGGAATAATAGGACTAAAAGATTGGCTTTACTAGGTAGGTATCCTAGTAGGTAGCCTAAGGTGCGAATATGGCTGGCTAAGACAGACACCAAAACATATAATACTGTTATGCCCCTTATATACTAGCTGAGAAGTAATGCTCTTAGCAGCTAGCACAGAAAACTATAATACACTACTCTTAACATAGAAAGGCCTCAAGGCGGCTACCCGGTGGCTTATTAGCCAAAATGTGCTAGACCAGTTCCAGGTTGTAAAGGAAATAGCAATAGAAGGTAAAGGGGCGAGTAATAGGCGCCCCCTAATAACTCTACAGGAGTAGAGTACAGTGTGTAATACTAGCGCGTCCGTAGGTTTATTACGGCAGCAGTGGTACCTAAGAAGGTCAAAAAGTAAGGTAGTAGAGCACTACTAGTAACTTGTAGGCGACTTGCAAGCGAGCCCTATAAGGCGGGGAGACGGATCACGGGGTTTTCTTAAATAGAGTTTTCTCCCCATATGTATATAAGGAGTAGTCCGCGTAGGCCCAACAGGGATCCGAATCGGACGTTAAGCAATGAATAATAATATATAGCTCTAAAGAATAAGGTAAAGGCTAGGCTTTAACTCTATATAGAGTACTATAAGGATAACTTAAAAGATAATATCCCCTTAATAAGTAAATAGATACATCTTTATATAATTTATAATTTCTTTTAATCTTTCTATAAAGCAACTCTATTTCTTTAAGGAGATTATATAATACTAGAGAGGGTTCTAGAATTAGTTAATATTTTTAAGGATATAATATACACCGTATTAGTATATTATATAATACTCTTAATATTTCTTTAGCTAACTTTTCTATAGGTAATAGCTACTAAGGCTAAGGATAAGTTTATAACTTCTTAACTTTAATATGCTAAGAAAAAGCTTATAAAGTATATCAAGAAGCTAGATAATTCTCCCTACTATCTAGCAGCACAAGTTCTTAACCTAAAGTGTTATATAGCTTTCTTAAAAGATTAGAATAATTATATTACCATTAAAGGAGAAAAGAAGCTTTTTAGTATATAAAAGCTCTAAGAGAAATTCCGCGAGAAAGCAATACTTTTAGGTTTAACTATGTTGTACGCAACTAAGAAAACTTAAAAGTTGCCTTTAAAGTCTAAAGAAAACCTTTCTGCCTTCTATAAGGCTTATTTTTAGCATTATTTAAAATATACTCATCTATAGAGTCTAGATAAGTTTAATACCTATATTAATAAAAATCTAATTCCACTTAATAGCTATATAACAGCTATTTAATAATAGAACTAGCCTCTTTAGTATATAAGATTTCTATAACTCTTATAGCTTATAATTAAAGTTCTCTTAATACCTAGAATAAGTAATAAGCTAAAGAGAGTATTTTTAGGTTCTTAATGTCGCGTTCTATAGGATTGTATAAGTACTACTTTATAAATACTTAAGGTATTAGAATGCGCGAAGGACTAGACAGCTTATAAGATTCTAAATATTCTCTTATAGTTATATAAGGGAAAGTATATAAGGGGTATATTATATAATACTAAAGGGGAGAAGGGGGATATATAAATAAAATAATTTTAGGTAAAAGGTAACCACTAAAGGTATATAGGTGGTATAGGTAAATATATACTAACTTTAAACTTAAGAGATTATAAGTTTAAATCCTACTAATATTATTCTTTATTAAGAATTGGGAAATATAATTATCTGGTATACTTCCCACCCTATTATATAAGAGATTCTTTGGTAATATTGCTATAATATAAGTAAACTCTCCTTTCTATATAATATACCTATATAACTAACTACTCTTAGGATAAGTAGGAGAGGGTAGAAGCTTTACTAGTAATTAATATAGAGGCTTAGGTAGGGGGTGTATTAGAGAAGCAAGTTTAGATAGGGAGGCCCTTATATATAAATATAATTCTAATTTAGAGCTATGGGTCTCTAAATATAATTATAAGTAATTTATATTACTTATATAAGGCAGAGAGCTAATTAATACTAGCCTTATAAGGCTTATATAGCAACTCTATATTATCTAGTAGGTCTTTACCCCTTTACTAAATATTAGAGTCTCCTAGGGTTCTATAGTGGGTGTTGTAGAAATTATAAGTGGCGGGATTATAGGGCTTAATATTTATTATATAATATAAATTCTTAGCCTATAGTGGCGGCAGCGGGAGCACTAAAGGGTAAGGATTGGATTGTGGAACTGGAGGATAATAAGAAGTAGATAAAAGTTACTAAATTTAAACTGCTAGGTCTCCTCTCTTTTTTCCTATTTTTATTTTATTTTATAGTATTTTATATAAAGAGAAGTATAAATAAAAAAGGTAGAAAGGAGATATCTAATTAGTAGGAAAGCTA
>Ga0307507_10004066_pt1 | contig 26751 bp, 3 predicted proteins | sample 7_EM_MG_FD_207223 | JGI IMG/M metagenome (GOLD analysis project Ga0307507, IMG submission 207223) | Populus trichocarpa ectomycorrhiza microbial communities from riparian zone in the Pacific Northwest, United States - 7_EM | ecosystem: Host-associated > Plants > Roots > Unclassified | place...
GTCGCCAGAACCAGACGACCGTCGCTAGAACCAGACGACCGTCGCCAGAACCAGACGACCGTTACCAGAACCAGATGACCGTCGCCAGAACTAGACAACTGTCGCCAGAGCTAGACGACCGTCGCTAAAACTAGACGACCGTCGCCAGAGCCAGACGACAACGACTAGCCAGCGAGCACTATAAATAATTCAATCGATTGATCAAATCAAGGTAGCACAGACAGGTAGGCACAAATAGGGAGATGCTAATGGGTAGGCAGATACAAACAGGTAAGCAGATGCAGACAGGCAAGCAGATGCAGACAAGTAAGCAGATGCAGACAGGCAAGCAGATGCAGACAGGTAGGCAGATGCTAACAGGTAGGCAGATATAGACAGGTAGGCAGATGCAAATAGGTAGGCGATGCAGACAGGTAGGCAATGCAGATAGGTAGGCAATATAAACAGGTAGGCAATGCAGACAGGTAAGTAGATACAGACAGGCAAGCAGATGCAGATAGGTAGGCAGATACTAACGGGTAGGCAGATATAGACAGGTAGGCAAATATAAACAGGTAGGCGATGTAGACAGGTAGGCAATACAGACAGGTAGGCGATATAGGCAGGTAGGTAAGTCAATAGGTAGATAGGTAGAAGAGAACCATCGCTATATTATATTAAATTATCTAAAATAATAATATTTATTTTGCTAGCCTTATAAATAGCTTTAAAGTAGCTTTTATTTATTTAAAATATGTTATTAGTATAAAAGAGGTAAATATAATTATAGTTGCCAAATACGTAGATTACTGGCAGGTTGCGCGTAGGTTGCGCGTAGGTTGCGCGCAGGCTGCACACAGGCTGCGTATTAAAAAAACACGACATAGGCTAGTCGGTCAAGTTGCTAAATAACCTCAACTGCGCGCCAATTGCGTCAACCACCAACCATTGAGGCCATTAAAAGGGTACCATATTTTGCCAATAATATAGCTAGAAAAACCACTTTATAAAAGACTGCCTAATAGCGGTAAAGATAAATAAGGTTCTATTAATTTAGGAGGATAGTATAGAGTTAAAAAAAGAGGAATCCTAGAGTAAGACTCCTCTCTAGGGTTAAAAGGAATTGATATATTATATATTAATCTAGGTTAGCTAGTTAGTGGAAGAAGCTATATTATCCCTTATACTTTATTCTATAATAGATATTAAGTTTTAACCTTTGCTTTAGCTAACTCTAGAGTAAATACCTTTACCTTAATAGATATATAGTATACTATAAAGCTAGCTAACCTTTTAAATATACCCTTTAAGGAACTGCCTAAACTAATTCCTATTTATAGGTATAATAGATAAATAGGATTACCTATTATAACTATCTTACGGATTTACCTCTATATAGATAGATAAAGGTAATATAATATCCCCTTTCTTATTACGGACCTAGGAAGCCATAATATAATCTTAAAAAGAAAATGGCTAGCCTATCTAGGCTTACAGCTTAATATATAGAGTAGACGGCTTATCTAGCCTAAAACCCTACCCCTAATACCTTCTTTTGTAAAGGAAATTAGTATTATAATAGAAAATCTTATACAGCTATAGATAGACACTATTTACTAGGCTAATACTATGCGTAGGGACTAGGCCTTTAAGAAAGATATATAGCTTAATTTGTAATAGGTCTGTATACTACACCGCCCCTAGACTACTAATATTGCACTACTGGTACTAGAAACCTAGAAAGTTAGTAATAAGCTAGCTAGCTTAGGCACTATATAGTTATAAAGAACAGCAAGGAATATTAGACGCTGTATTAAATATATAGACTAAAAGGATAATTTATGGAAAATGGAATAGGAGCTAAGGAGGGTTGTAAACCCTTTACTATAAAATATAGTCTATGGAATGTCTATAAAGAAACCTATAAACCTCCTACTAGTTAATATTTGCTATATTAGTGCTATAGGGTTCTGCTAGAACTTAAAACGGCCTAATACCGTTGCCTTTATAACTAGCTTATATAAAATTAACTAGATAATTAAAGATAAGGAAGCCCTAGCCTATAACTAGCTTAGTAGGGAAAATAAGCTTATAGATAAGGAGCTGGTGGAACAAAAACTACTTTACTAATACTGGGAATTTAAGGATGTATTCTTTAAGGCAGTATTTAATATACTCTTGCCTTACTAACCATATAACTATAAGATTAAAATTAAGCCTAATAAAGAAAACACCCTTAGTTATAGCCCCCTTTGCTAGTAATCTACTAATAAGCTATAGGCCACTAAGCAGTATATTATTAGTAACCTTAATAAGGGCTTTATTAAGCCTAGCTAAGTCCCCTTTGCCTTACCTATTCTCTTTACTAAAAAGCTAAATAGTGGACTTTGTTTCTGCATTAACTACTATAAACTAAACTATATAACCTATAAAGACTAATATCTGCTGCCCTTATTTAAAGAAACACTTGCCTATATAAGTAAGGCTAAGATTTTTATAAAGCTTAATATTTGTTAGGCTTTTTACCAAATTAGGATAGACCCTAGATCTAAGGATTTTACTATATTTTGGACCTATTACAGATTATATAAATGTAAAGTACTACCTTTTAGACTAACTAATAGACTAGCTATATATTACGGCGCTAGTGGAAAATAGTGGATTATGGTAGACATTATGGTAGACGCAGAGTTACCTGAGCTTACGTGACTCAAGGATTGTATAAAACTTCAAGTAGCGCTACCCTTCTTCTCCTTTCCTTTCTCTAGCTTTAGATCCTCGTTTATAGACAATACAATTGTATAGGCTTGCGCAACCCTCTTGCCGTGCTTATGCCTCAATTAACTAAGTTGCTAATATTATCCAAAGCTTGTTACTACTCTTTCTTCCTAAGAAGGAACTTAAAAAATATCTATAGACTATAAAAAGGATAAGAATATAGAATAGGACCCTAAGAATAGGACAGAACTAAAAGAATATAAATAGAACGCGAAACATAAGAATAGGATACGCATAGACCAGAACCCCTAGAAAATAAATAAATAACCAGAAATTACCTAATACCCCTACTACTATACCAAGAAATACAGTAGCTAGTAAAGCCACTACAGGACCCGTAAATACCTCTAATAGTGAAACAGTTACTGTCTTAACTCCCTAGGAAGAGCTTATAGCAGCTAATGCCAAAATTGAACGGCTCTAAGAGCTGCTTAAAACTAGAGATACCCCTATACCTAGTAATGGGTTATTGGACACCTAGAGACTTGCTATAGTCTTTAAAGCCCTAGCCTAATGTATAGTATTAGCATTATTGCGGTCCGTAAAGGTTGTAGACCCCCTATGACTTATAGATGGAACCAACCCTATATTTAATATCTAGAAGCTTTAATTATAGGATAAGCTTAAAGTTAATGCGGACTACTTTCCTAATACCTAAGCTAAAATGGCTTACGTTTTCGGCCGCACCAGTAGTAACATATAGACACACCTACGTCCATAATACGCCTAGAATTTAGTAGACCCCTTTCTCTTGGAAGAAGAGATAATTAACTACCTATCTTTTATTTATAAGGACCTCTTTAAAGTATAAAACGCTTAGCTTAATTATAAAAGCCTAAATATAAAAACAATAGAGACCTTCTTGGTCTTCTAGACCCGCTTTTTACACCTAGCTAGATAGGCTTAAATCCCCTAAGAAGATTTAATGCCAGACCTCTTTAACAAGCTTACTCTGGACCTATAGCGCGCTATACTACTAGTTTATACTACCATATAGATGCTAAAGAAACTTATAGACTAATGCCTAGCTATTAACTAGGGCCTCTATTAAATTAAGGTATGTGCTAAGTGGTATAAGACTAAAAGCTCTGCCAACTAGAATATAAGTACTATAAGAACGGGCTATAGCGTCCTAGTAAAATCTGCAACCCTTATAGCACCGGCCGTACAGCCCGCCGCTAATTTAGCAGCTAGCTGTACAGCTAGTCCTGCTATAGGTCTAGTAAATGCTTAGCCTATATATAATAACCCCTATATATAGGCCCTTAGCGATTAGGGAGCTTGCTTCTCTTGCGGCCAAAAGGGCTATATTATAAAGGATTACCTAATAAACGTAAAAGCGGGCGAGGTTCTGTTAATTTAAGAGGATAGCATAGAGTTAGAAAAAGAGGAACCCTAGAGAAAGACTTCTCTCTAGGGTTAAAAGGGATTAATATATTATATATTAATCTAGGTTAGCTAGTTAGTAGAAGAAGCTGCACTATTCCCTATACTTTATTCTGTAATGGATATTAAGTTTTAACCTCTACTTTAGCTGACTCTAGAGTAAATGCCTTTGCCTTAATAGACACCTAGTATACCGTAAAGCTGGCTGACTTTTTAAATATATCTATTAAAGAACTACCTAAACTAATTCCTATTTATGGGTATAACGGATGGGTAGGGCCACCTATTATAACTATCTTGCGGATTTACCTCTATGTTGACAAATAAAGGCAGTATAATATCCCCTTGCTTATTATAGACCTAGGAAGCCATAATATAATTTTAAGAAGAAAATAGCTAGCCTATTTAGGCTTATAGCTTAATATATAGAGCAGACGGCTTATTTGGCCTAAAACCCTACCCCTAACCCCTTTCTTTATAAAAGAAATCAGTATTATAATAGAAAACCTTATGCGGCTATAGGTAGACACTATTTACTAGGCCGATGCTATACGTATAGACCAGGCCTTTAAGAAAGATATACAGCTTAATCCGCAACGGGTCCGTATACTACGCCGCCTCTAGACTACTAATGTCGCGCCGCTAGCACTAGAAACCTAGGAAGTTAGTAATAAGCTAGCCAGCTTAGGCCCTATATAGCTATAAAGAATAGCAAGGAATATCAAACGCTATACTAAATAAATAGACTAGAAAGATAACTTATAGAAGATAGAATAGGAGCTAAGGAGGGCCGTAAGCCCTTAACTATAAAATACGGTTTATAAAACGTCCATAAAGAAACCTATAAACCTCCTACTAGTTAATATCTGCTATATTAGCGCCATAGGGTTCTACCAGAACTTAAAACGGCCTAACACTATTACCTTTACCACTAGCTTATACGAAATTAACCAGATAATTAAAGATAAGGAAGCCCTAGTTTATAACTAGCTTAGTAAGGAAAGTAAGCTTATAGATAAGGAGCTAATAGAATAGAAACTACTCCGCCAATACCGGGAATTTAAGGATATATTCTCCAAGGCAGTATCTAATATGCTCCCTCCTTACTAACCGTATAACTATAAGATTAAGATTAAGCCCAATAAAGAAAATACCCTTAGCTATAGCCCCCTCCGCTAGCAATCTACTAATAAGCTATAGGCCACTAAGCAGTACTTTATTAATAACCTTAATAAGGGCTTTATTAAGCCTAGCCAAGTCCCCTTTACTTTACCCATTTTCTTTATAAAAAAGCTAAACGGCAGACTCCGTTTCTGTATTAACTACCATAAACTAAACTATATAACCCGTAAAGACCAATATCTGCTGCCCTTACTTAAAGAAACACTAGCCTATATAAGTAAGGCTAAGATTTTTATAAAGCTTAATATCCGCTAGGCCTTTTACTAAATTAGAATAGACCCTAGATCTAAGGATTTTACTATATTTTAGACCTGCTACGGATTATATAAATATAAAGTACTACTTTTTGGACTAACTAACGGACTAGCTATATACCAACGGTATATAAATGATATACTCTTTAACTACCTCAATAACTTCTATACAGCCTATCTAGATAATATTATAATTTACTCTAAGAATAAACTAAAATATAAGGAGTATGTCTGTAAAGTCCTATAATGGCTCTACAAAGCTGATCTCTAGGCCAATATTAGGAAGTTAGAATTTAGTGTTAAGCACACTAAGTACCTAGGGTTTATTATTAGTACGGATAGAATTAAGGCAGACCTAGAAAAAATAGCTGTAATTAATTAATGGGAACTCCTAAGGACTATAAAGGGGGTATAGTTATTTCTAGGTTTTTGTAATTTTTATTAACACTTTATTAAAGACTATAGTAGGATTACTTAGCCCCTTAACCGCCTTGCTAGAAAGAACTAGCCTTTCTATTTTAATAATATATGTAAAAAGGCCTTTAACGAACTTAAAAAGTGGCTAGTCTCTACTCTTCTACTGGCCTATTTCCACCTAGAACGGCCCTTAATACTAGAAACGGATACTTTAAATAGTGTAATAGCTGCCGTCTATTCCTAGAAATAACCAGATAGAGAATGGCACCCTATTATATACTATTTAAAGACTATAATAGATGCGGAGCTAAATTACTATATCTATAATAAAGAGATACTGGCTATTATCTCTAGCCTTTAGCACTGGTATATATAGCTAGAGAGGACCTCTAAACCTATTTGGGTAGTCTTAGATTATAAGGCCTTAGAATCCTTTATAATAACTAAAGCCCTTATAGCCTGGCAGGCACGCTAGGCGGATATTCTATTTTAGTTCCACTTTCTAATTATATATAGGCCAGGCGTAACTAACTATATAGATACCCTTATAAGGCGCGAACAAGACCTAAATGACTAGATAGCCGCAAAGATTATATTATAGACCTAGATACTGCTATAACTAGAGCACCTTAACCCCTAGATATAGGTAGAACTAAATACGGACCTTTTAGACGCTGAGATATGTCCTATTAACTCTATGGAACTTAACCTTATTAATAAACTGCTATAGGTAAACTGTATAACCCCTTCTCTATAGGAGTACCGCAAAAAGGTAAAAGACGCTACTAGTCTATAGTCCCTTAAAAACGGACTGCTTAAGCACTAGGAACGGCTAGTAGTGGTAAAGGGATAGAATTTATGGACTTGGCTTATCGCTAAAGCATATACTTAGGTCTCTACGGCCTACCCCAGAAAAAATAAGACCTATAGAATTATTAGCGACCGCTACTACTGGCCTAGAATGGTTATAGATATTAACCGCTATATATAGAACTGTAATGACTGCCATAGGTCTATAATTCTATAAGATAAGACCCTAGGGCTATTAAAGCCACTCCTAATACTAGAACGCCCCTAGCAGTATATCTTTATAGACTTTTATAAGTTACCTATAGACCGCGACGGATATAATATAGTTATAATCCTAGTTGACTGCTTTGGCAAGCGCCTATTCTTAATCCCCTATTATAAGAATATTAATGCTAAAGAGGCGGCCTGACTATATATCCACTATATCTACTAAATTTACGGACTACTAGATACTATTATATCCAACCATAGGCCGCAGTTTATATTAGCCTTCTGGAACGAGTTTACCCGGATCCTAGGTATTAGGCTAAAGCTCTTTATAGTATACCACCCCTAGATAGATGGTTAGATAGAGATTATAAATTAATACTTAGACCAGAGACTCCAGCCCTTTATTAACTACTTTTAGGACAACTGGAGTAAACTACTACCTATAATAGACTACGCCCAGGCAACCATACCCTATAACTCTATAGGGTTTGCACCTATTTAGCTAGAAATGGGATGCTTACCCTATATAAGCTTTAACTAGGAGAGACTAAAAGGATTACAGACTATGCGTAAAAAACTATCTTATAAGGAAGAATAGCAGTATGCTAGATACTTAGAAGAAGTATAGATATATTACAGAGTGAGTATAAGCGACGATATTATTAAGCTATATATATAAACTGTGTAATAAAGTCAAGACGTTACGTAAGGAAAGAAAGTAAGGAAATAGGAAGAAAAGGGTATATATTATTAACTTGGTTACTTGGTTAACATATATACGGGGCAGAATAGGATTTAGGTTATAGTCCTAGCAGAACTTAGTAAAATTTAGCGGAATATAGTGGAGGATAGCAGATTGCTATAGATTGCCGTTATATAATAGCAAATTGCCTTAAATTGCCGTCACATAATGGCAAATTGCCTTAAATTGCCGTTACGTACCTTAATTAACTGAGTCGTTAACATAGAGGCCAAGATAGTGGAAACTAGTGGATATGTGCGAGGTGTTACGGGGTGGTCCTATAACAGTACCCCCCCTTTAAACTTAAGCTTCTACGAGATAGGGCTGTAGTAGTTCTAGGTGGAGTTTATAAAAGTCTTCCGCGGCTTATATAAGTTCTATAGAGTTAATAGGTTCCTATAAGGGTTTAGTAAAGCCTCTCTACTTCGTGAGGTATATATACTAGCGTTTCTATTTATTATACTTAATGTCGTTAATTCTTTTAATAAAGTACTTATCCTTACTATCCACCTTAACTGGTAAGAGAGGGTCCTAGATCTATTTAGGCAAGGCGTCTAATATAGGGGCAGTAGGGCAGAGGACTGACGTATAGAATATAGGGTGGATTTTAACCGTATCAGGGAGCTTCAGTCGGTAAGTATAAGGAGAGACAACTTTTTCAACCTTATAAGGGCCAGCGTTCTTCCAATTAAGTCTCTTAATAGGTCGTTTTGTATTTAGATTTCTTATATCTAGCTAGATAAAGTTGCTAATTTAGTAAGCCAGTGCTAGGGTTCAGTTCTTATTTGCTGCGGCTTTATAGACAGATTGGGCCCATATTATTTCGTTAGTAAGGAACTCTTATAGTTCTTCCATCTTCTTTACAAATTAATTTGCTTCTGTAACTTATAAGGCCTAATAAGCTAGGCAAGGGACATTACTAAAGGGTTTAAAACCCATTCGCGGATACTAGCCGTAGTTGGCCAGGAATGGGGAGACCTTTATGGTTTCTAAGACGTAGTTATTTGCAGTAAACTTAGCAAATATAAGCCAGTCTATCCAGTCGTCTTATAGATACGACGTGTATATCCTAATATATTATTCCATTATAGCATTTGCATGTTCTATTTAACTATCTATTTCTAGGTAATATATTATAGATAATAGTGCTTTAATGCGGAGTTAGGTAGTCAGTTCTTTCTAAAACGCTAAGATAAACTGGCTGCCTCTATTAGAGACAATTATTTTAGGGAGTCTATGGAGTTTCTATACATAATCTAAAAACAGTTAAGCAATAGTAGGTGTTAATATATTAGGGCAGGCAATTAAGTGTCTTATCTTAGATAGTTAATCTATAACTACTATAATGTTCGCGCAGCCTCTACTTATGGGGAGATTATTAATAAAGTTAATTAAGATGTCCTTCTATCTTCGGTCTGGAATAGGCAGTAGTTTTAAAAAGCCGTTATACGTCTTATGCAAAGCTTTGGCTTGTTAGTAGGTATAGCAGCTAGAGATATACCTCCATATTATATTATGTATATTTAGCTAGTAGTACTCCTATTAAAATAGTTCTAAGGTTTTTCCTTAGCCTAGATAGCTGGCTACTAGTAGGTTGTATATATGTTTAAGAAGCTTAAGCTTTATAACGGGCTTATATAAATACTTCTGAACCGAAGCTTGTAGATTGCTACCATACAAGAATACTAAGCTAAGGAGAAGAAGAAGAAGAATCGTTTAGGGGCAGTAGGTAGGCATATCGCGAGGGCCGCCAAGGCGCTAGTAGTAAGCGGGCCAATAGCGATTTTGCATGCCGGGCATGGAAAATCCTAATTGGTTAAATATGGCAGGTGACGCGCTCTAGCACCATTACATTACCCCTCCCTCCCAAAAAAGCCTGCCCTTAGGCTTTGTCTGAGTTCTTTATTGTTGTTTAAATTATTATAGTTATCTAACCCCTCTTCCTAGCATTTAACCCAGCTATCTAACTTGCGTGGTGGTCTAGGGAGGTCTAGGTGGGCTAGGTGGAAATCTCGTAGCTTATAGGGAGAGTACTTAAAATTAGATGCGGGGTACTATTCTAGATCTTCATTATAACCTACCCAGCTTGCACAGTATTTTAAGGTACTATAGTCCTTCTTCACTGCTAAGATCTCTTTAACTTCCCATTCTTCGTCCTCTACAATCTGAATTGGCGGTAGGGGGTTATTATACTATCCAGGCAATAGGTTGTCCGCGGCCTTCCACAGTTAGTCTAGAGAGAAGATAGGGTAGATCTTTATTAACTCTAGTAGCTTAACCTTAAAAGAGTGCCCTACCTTCCTAGGGATTTCATAGGGGCCAGCTATTTAGTAGTCTAGCTTATAGCTTAGCCTCTAGGTTTTCTAGTTCTTTATTAACACCTATACCTTATCTCCTACGTAAAAGTCTACCTCGCAGCAATATTAGTTTATGTCAGACTCTTTCTTCTCTTATACCCTTTTTATAATTGCTTGGGCAGTCTCCTAGGCCCTATGCATTCTCTTAGCGAATATCTAGGCCTCTTTATAGCTAAGGCGTTCGCGGGCTGTTATATATCCTATAGGTCTATCCCAATTAAAGAATATTTGTGGCCTATATCCATAGAGTAACTTAAATAGCGACATTTCTATACTATTATAAGGGAGCGTGAGCTGTGCGTAGTCTATTATAGGTAGTAGTTCCGACCAGTTATCCTAGTAGTTAATAAAGGGGCGAAGTCGCTGGTTAAGGTACTGGTTTATAATCTCGGTTTAGCCATTAGTCTAAGAGTAGAATGCGGTAGAGAGCTTAATCTTAATCCTAAAAATACGGCAGAATTTGTTCTAGAAGTCTGATATAAACTAAGGTCCATAGTTAGAGATAATTAACTTAGGAGCGCCATAGATCTAGTAGATATTGTCCATATACATACGGGCTATGTCCTTTACGGTCATAGTCTTAAAGAAAGGGAGGGAAACGGCTTGCTTACTTAGTTAGTCAACTACTATAAAGGCCATATTATAGCCGTGTTTGTCCCTTAGGAATAATTTAAAGTCCATTGTAATATATTACCAAGGGTATTTGGGAACTAGCAGTAGTTACAGCTATCCAGGAGTTCGGTCCCTGGGGGTATTTATATATTTGTAAGTATAACAATTTCTAATAAATTATTCTATATTGGACAGGAGTCCTTGCTAATAGTAATAAGGTAATAGTAGTTAGTAGGTCTTGTCTTAACTAGGGTACGCCGTAGAGACTTAACAGTGGGCTTTACGGATTAGCTCTATTTGTAGGTTATTAATATCTAGAACTATAAGCCGTTCTTAGTATAGGAGCAGTCCGTCTTCTATTTTTAAACTAGGGTTACCCCCCATAGCTTAATCGCGGAGGGCTTTTAGGGATTTGGCTGTGTAGTTCGTAGTTAGGATGCAATTAATTAGTCCTATTAGTTTATCTAGGGTCTCTCCTTCTATAGGTGCTACCTCATTCTATTTGGAGCTTAGTTCCTTAAGGATACATAGGTTAAGTTGTTCGGTACAGAGGAGGGCGCGTGTCTGGTACTGAGCCTTTAGCTCGTCTTATGGCCCCACGTCCTGTTCTCTCTGGGTTAGGGCGTCAGCCTTAGTATTTTACCTGCTAGGGCGGTATATAATTGTAAAGAAGAATTAGGAGAGTATTTTGGCCCACTAGGCCTATCAACCAGTAAATTGTTTTGTTGTTATAAAATACTTAAGGGCTTTATAATTGGTATAAACCTTAATCTAAGAGTCTATGCTTCTAAGCTCTGCGCGCCACTGGGATAATAATTATATAATAGCTAACATTTTCTTATTATATACTTCGTAGTTGCACTTAGCTAGGGCCATTGTTTTTAAGAAGAACGCAATAGGGTACCATTCGCCGTCTAGGTATAGCTGTAAAAGGACTCCCACTACTACCCTATTAAAGGCGTCCGTTTCCAGCATTAATTTAAGGTCTGGGTCGTAGTAACGAAGGATTAGGGAGGAGATAAGTTGGTCCTTTAACTCCTTAAAGGCTTTTATACAGTTATTGTTAAAGATAAAAGACGTGTTGTTCTTAGTTAGTTATATAAGAGGCTTAGCTATAACTCTATAGTTATAGATAAACTAATAGTAGAAATTACAAAAGCTAAGGAAGGACTAGATTCCTTTTATAGTATAAAGGGGTTTCTAGTTGCGGATTGCCTTAACCTTCTCTAGGTTAACTTTAATTTTTTTTATACTAACAATAAACCTAAGGTACTTTATGCATTTTACTCCAAATTTATATTTTTTAATATTAACTTGTAGGCCTATATTCTATAGTCTCTTTAGGACCTTCTTAATGTGAACTTGGTGCTTAAGTTCATTGTCTAAGTATATAAGAATATTATCTAGGTATGCCGTATAGAATTTATTAAGGTAGTTAAAAAGAATATCATTTATATACTGTTGATAAGTGGCTGGCCTATTTATTAGTCCAAAAGGAAGGACTTTATATTTGTAAGACCCATAACGGGTATAGAACGTTATTAGGTCTTCTAATGCAGGGTCTATCCTAATTTGGTAAAAAGCTTGGCGGATATTAAGCTTAGTAAAGATTTTGGCCTAGCTTAGATATGCAAGGGTTTTATTAATTAAAGAGAGAGGGTACCAATCCTTTTAAGTAATAGCGTTTAGCTTCCGATAGTTAATACAGAAATAGAGGCTTTTATTAGGTTTCTTTACAAATAAAATAGGGGAAGTAAAGGGAGCCTGGCTTGGCTTAATAAACCCTTTATAGAGGTTATCAATTAGGTACTACTTTATTACCTTTAGTTCCTCTATAGTTTGCTAGTAAAGGGGGCTGTAGCCTAGGAAGTTATTGGTCTCTAACTGAATCTTATAATTATAGGTTTAGTAGGGGGGCAGTATATCTAAAGCTGCTTTTGAGAACGCGTCTCTATGGTTTAAGAGGTAATTAGGAAGGAGGCGCTTAACTAGTTCCTTATTAGTTTCCTCTACTAGCACTTCTTCCCTCTTAGCAATAATCCGGTTGATTTTATATAAACTAGTAGTAAAGACTTTATTGTCCTTCCGATATATATTAAAGTGGAAACCTATAGCACTAATTACCGCGATATCTACTATAGGGGTGTTATATAATAGTAGGGTTATCTGTAGCCTTAGGGGCTTCTGGGGTATTAGTATTGTTCTTACTTTTCTTAGCTCTTATTATATCTTCTAAAGGTTATCCTTTATATCCTATTAGTATATCCTCTTCCCTATTAGCCGGATCTCCGCAATTTAGAAGTTATTTACGTTAGTATCCGTTCTACTTCTGTAAGTAGAGTCCTCCTTAACTATAGTTCTTTAGGGGAGTATTCTTGTTGGTACGGAGTTCCTGCCGGCCTTGCGGCGGGTATCTTTTTAGGTAAAGGCTAGGTCACGGTTCCTAATATCTTATTAGTAGGTAGGATCAGCCTTTGCAGCTAACGTCTTGTGGTTAGTGCGGATTTCCCTAATAAAGGAGGGTAACTTTGGTCTATTCTCTAGCTAGACGAACTATCTTTGTTAAATATTTAGCTAAATATTAAAGTAGGACATCCATTTTTGGCTAAGAATTATGTTGTGTGACCCTAGGTCTAGGATATAGAAGGGGATGCTAAACTAGTGTTGTCTATTAATAGCAATATATAGTTTTAAAACGTGGGTAACCGGCATACCGGCTTAACCGTTGTAGCCTTTTACTTGAACAGGCTTCTCTAGTTAGGTAGCATTTATATTTAAGAACTTAGTAACATCATTCATATAAGTAGTGTTTATAAAGGCAAAGCTATTTGCTCCAGTGTTAATAAGGGCAGTTGTATTAACTCTATATCTATTTTAAGATACTGTACATAGAACCATAAAGTGTTTTCCACCTATTAGCTAACTTAGATTAATTTCTTTAAGATTAATAGAATACCGTAGGGGGGAGTCTTTCCCTAGGGTTCTTTTTTTTTGACTTATTAGACGTTTCTTCTTCCTCTATCTCCTTAATATTACCTATATCCTTTAGCTCTAGGCAGGACGTGGTAAAGTAATTATCCTTTCCGCAATTAAAGCACGTGACCGTGGTAGGGTTAATTAGGGTATTATAACAAGCATTAGTTGAAGGTATGGTACATAGTAGGTTAGGCAAGGTTTATAGGTAGGCAGTTATAACCGCTTTTAGTATAAGGGTAGTCATGGTTTATCTTCCGACGCTAGCTTCTATTAGTGTAGCGGATAGGTTACGGTTGCTATAGGGCCACTTTAGTTAATCAGAATAAGTATTAATTTATTTTAGTTCTAAATCCAGTAATAAATATTAGGCTGCAAGTCTTTAGTAGGTTAGTAGGTTGTTTAAGGCTACCACAATCTTCTCTTATAGTTAGACCGTTAGCTTGTTGTATAGGTCCAAATAATAGTTCTTAGGGGGAACCTGGCCTTTGCCTACTAGGTATAAGAATTAAGTCTAGAACTTAGTAAAGGATTAGTTTAATTTTATTATTAGGCAATTATAGTTGTAACGGGCATCCCGTAATTTATTTAGATTAATATAGATAGTAGCTAGATACTATATTATCTTATTAACAGATATAAACCGAACAGGTGACTCGTCCTTAAACTTAGCCTAAAGGTGTTGCTAGGCGTCTCTAATAGTTCAACTAAAGAGGTAGAGCATTTTAGCTTCTTTAGAGGGGAAATAGTTATGGTTAATATAAAGCTTTCCTTACACCTAAATTCTCCAGTTCTTAAAGGTTGGGTCTATGCCATCCAATAATAGTAGGGGGTTAAGGAGCTTAACGGACTTTAATTGCTTTATTATTGTATCTGTACTCTTTAGTGTATCGCATTTAATTAAGCGAATGGGTTAACTAAGGCTTCATAAAGGGGAGGCTGGGCTATTTTATAAGGTAGCAAGGCTTTCTAGGATCTTCTTTAAAGTCTCTTATATACTTTAGGCTTAAAGACAATTAACCTTCTAATTAGCAGTAAGGGTATAAATCTGCTTATATATACCTATAATGTTATCATTGTCTTTAATTTTTAATCCTAACTGGATCTCGTGTTCCTCTTAGGTAGAGGCAGGTCTTTTAAATAAGCTTACTTTAGGTGCCATCGTCGGCTTCCTAAAGTTTATCAAAATTGTATGATTCGGTTTTAATTCCGGGGTTCTTTTGGGGGTACAGGTTAAGTATAGTCTGGCCTATAAAGTAGGATATTATTAGGGCCTTCTTAGACGTGGTAGTGTGAGTTTTTTAATGTCTAAGTATAACGCGTTAACGCGTCGTTGCAGATAAAGGTCTTCTTTTAGGGTGGGATATTATTAAGGCCTTCCCAGGCAGTGTATAGAGAGCTTAGTATAATATAATAGGCTTATACAAATGCTTCTAAACCGAAGCTTGTAGATTGCTATTATACAAGAATACTAAGCTAAGGAGAAGAAGAAGAAGAATCGTTTAGGGGTAGTAGGTAGGCATGTCGTGAGGGCCGCCAAGGCGCTAGTGGTAAGCGGGCTAATAGCGATTTTGCATGCCGGGCATGGAAAATCCTGATTGGTTGAATATGGCAGGTGACGCGCTCTAGCACCGTTACAAGCTTAAGTTTATTGTAATCAGGGATAACTAGGCGGTTTTGGTAGTATAAGCAGTTTCCGCAGATTTTGCATTTACTTAAAGAAATCTTTTTAGAGTATCTAACGCTATCTTAAATTAGCTTAAGCATCTCTTGGATAAATTTATTGTTTAGATATTCATTAACTATAACCTATTTAATAGTTTAATTAGTTATTTTAAGGGTGTATACCATAAGATCTTTAATAGGGGGATTAAATAGCTTAGGGTAGAGTAGGGTCTAGTTATAGTAGGAGCGCGCTTCTTCTTAAGCTAGTGCGTCTTGCGAACGTCGGGTTAAGGCATTAGGCTTCTAGCCTTAAATGCCTAGGTGGTATATAATTAAGAATCGGAATTAGGATAGATATTCTAACTAGTAGGCTTAATGGTGGCTTAGCTGTTTTATGGTTATGAAGTACTGTAGGTTTTTATAGTCGCTAAGAACTTTAATTAGGAATCCAGTTTCTTCTAGTTCTGGTCGCCATTGCTTAAAGCATCTAATAATAGCCAGCAATTCCTTGTTGTAGATCTCGTAATTATATTCGGCTAGGCTTAGTTGTTTTAAGAAGTATACTATAGGGTGCAATACTCCTTCCTTATTATATTAAGACAGAATGCCTCCAGTAACGTAGTTAGATAAGTCAGCTTCTATAATACTTATTTGGTTAGTGTTAAAGTGTTAAAGTATAGGTGTAGTAGTAAACATAACCTTTAGATAAGTAAAGGCCTTCTTATATTCCTTACTAAAGATAAAGGCTTTATCCTTTTAGGTTAAGGCTATAAAGGGTAAAACTAAGGCGGAGAAGTTATTAATAAACTATTAGTAGAAGTTGGTAAAGCCTATAAAGGCCTTTACGTCCTTAACGTTCTTAGGTTCTTACCAGTTTATAATTACTTTAACTTTCTTAAGGTCCATTTGTACGCCGTCTATAGAAATAATAAGTCTAAGGTATAGGACTTCCGTTTTATAGAACTCGCATTTATCTATATCTAATTATAGGCTGGCACCTTATCTGTCTCTAGAGAGAACCTTTGGAGCTCTTGCTGCACCTGGCCTAAAAAGACCAAACCAACTAAAAGAACCCTAAAAAACACCCTGATAATCCCCTAAGATGCATGCATTATAGGGGAGGCATAGGTGGAACGACGGTAGTACGCAGTTGCGTGCGACCGCCAGACCTATACCTAATAATGGCCCCCCACAACAATAATAAGGACGGGCGAATACTATACTAGAAAGCGGAAATACCCTAATTAAGAAGGCATCTGATAAAATATAAAGCCTATTAGACGCGTCTAGTATCTAGAACTGTAGGGGAGCATTTATTAGCTATTACAAACTAATACAGCTAGCAGAATGGCTCCAGTTTAGTAAACCTTAGGCGCCCCTCTAGTAAACCCTTAATTAAATCCTCTAATAGCTAAACAAAATTAAAGATAAATAAAACCCCCCCCTATAGGCGAACCGTACCTAGGCCACCGTAGCTGTGCTTCTATAGTATAGGGAACCTACCCCCCTAAAAACAATAACTGGGTATATAATCATAATATAACCAAATATAGAAAAGGCAGAGGAACTTAGGGGATAATTAGAAACAGAAGTTCTTATAAAGATTTGTAAGGAGGTTTATAATGCCGTTACAGTCTAACACCTTAGGAGTGGAGATATTAGAGTCACCCTAAAGAACTAATAGGCAAAGGAACAGGCCGTAAGGGTAGGGGATAGGCTAGGAAAGCGTATTAGTATAAAAGTGCTTTATAAAGATTACCTAGTTAAAGTCCTGTTAGTTCCCATAAGCCTTAGGGTAGAAAGGGGACGCTAGGTGGACAATATAGTAACTATATAGGAGATAGTAAAACAAACGGAATATCTTATACTAGGACTTGTAATTACCTAAATCTAATGGCTTTAATAGGAAAATATAAACTAAGCATATAATGAGAATAATAAGAGGATATAAGGGGTGCTAGAGACTTACTAGGGAGATAATAGACGAACGCATAGCTCCCTTATTGTTAGCGTATATATACTAGGAATGCAAAAACTTCTTATTTAAAAAGGAATAATTATAAATGGCCTTATATACAACACAAGGCTTTATAACCACAGACTATACCTAGAATGATGTTATCGCTGTATATAATAGGGACACACCTAATCCACATGCGCAGCATAGGTATGCTACGGCCACTGTGCAGGCCCCTACAATATAAGATAATATATAAATTAAGACTAAATAAAATGCGCGAACTGTTACCAAAGCACATATAAGGCGTAGGAGAGAGAAGACTGCATTAAATATAGGAGACAGAAGGAAAGGGCTTAATAGCTATAGGAATAACTGTATACTAGGTTATATAAATGGAAACAACAGGTAATAAGCTAGGGGGATATAGGTGTCTTCCTAGCATTTCCTACCTTTAATACTAGGGGGCTAAGCCAGCTATCCTAAGCCTTAACAGGCTAAAAGTAATGCTATATAACATTACTAGACCAAACAGGGATATAAGGGATATATAGGATATAAGGGAGAGGACGCCCAGTAGGAAGACCCCTATGGACGGCTATAGCAAGTTTAAGGCCGGGATAATTAAGAATTAGATTTAACGCGGTAAATATAATATATATAGCTGGCTTATAAGGGGCATATAGCCAACCGGTGAGAATGGGGGAAGAACTGGAGGCAATAATAGACTTAGATTTAGAAAGGCTAGTAGGAATATAAAATATAGAAATAAAAAGCTCTATATAAAATAAGTAGTGGCTAGGGAGCAAATATAGGAGATAGAAGTTCTAAATATTTTAAAGAAAGTAGAAATGGAAAAAGTAAGGAGTAAAGGAGAGGCAAAGGACCCCTACTAGGGGTCCACCACTTAACCATTATATAGTATAACTGCGGCAATATAAACCACCGTTTAGTAAGGCCCCTACTAGATAGTCTAGACCCAGAGAAATACTATATTCTTGCTATATAAGAGCCGTATTATAATACCTATATATAATTAATATACTGCCCCTAAGGATTCTAGCTTCTGTATAAACCAAAAACAGCTATATACATATACTTTATAATTAGTAAAAATATCAGCCTTGCTTTATGGTTATAGCAGGTAGTTAACCTAGATATTATAGTTATAACTATCTAGATATATAAGGGACTAGTATAAATTATTAATGTCTATAACCCTAGGGTTGAAGGGGTAGTATAAACAGAGAATATTATATCTATAATAAGCTTGCTAGAAATTAAACACACGGAGTCCATCCTACTAGGAGATATAAACCTCTACTACCTATAGTGGGAGGGCATTTATGTTGCTGCTAATTAATAGGTAGAGTGCCTACTAAGAGCTATAGATAATGGGGGCCTTAAGCTAGCTACCCCCCTAGGTGTAATTATATGGCAATAGGGCACTGCCAAAGGTATAATTAACCTTATGATTATAGACGAAAACCTATACTAGAGACTTAAAAGGTGCTCCCCTAAAGAAGAATAAGCACTTACCTTAGACTATATCCCTATCCAGATATAACTAGATCTGGACATTAAGGCGCAACTAAATAGCAAAAGATACGTAATAAGGAAGCTTAACGTAGATAGCTTCCTTAATATAATTAAATAATAACTCTAAGACCTAGAAGAAATCCACTTAATACTAAATAAGTAAGGCTTATTGGCTACCCCTAAGGAAATTAATTAAAGACTAGAAAGGATCTAGGCAGTAATTAAAAGTGGGTTAAAAGAGCACTGCCTAGTTTTAAAACTAGGCCCCTATATGTAATACACATGGTCTATATAGTATGCGGCCCTTATAGCCAGCCAATGACGAGCAAGGAGGAAATATATAAGCAGCCACAATTTTAAGGATAAGAGACAATATAAAGATATAAGAAACCAGCTAAAGAATACCCTAAAAAAAGAAGTAAGGAATAACTAGAGATAGTTTATAAATAAATATACTACTAACCTAAGTCTCCCCTATAATAAGGGCCTTTGGACCATAGCAAAATAGGTATAAAAAAAAAGGTGGGACGCCTAGTAGAAGATCTATACCTACTACCCCTATAAAGAGCAGGCAAACTATAGGCCATAAGCAATAATAATAAGAAGGCAAAGATTTTTATAGAAAGATTTTTCCCTTAACCGGCTCTAGTAGACCTTAGTAATATTACTAGTAAAACACCGGTGACTCGCCTAAGGGTTAATAGCGATATAATAACTAAAGAAATAGCCAGAACTATTAGCCGCCTCTTAAATAATATAGCACTAGGACTAGATGGGATTTTAAACAAAGCCCTAAAGACCTATGGACCACTTATAGCACCTTGGCTTATAGACATAGCTAGAGTATACTTTGTAATAGGCTACTACCCGCAACTTAGAAGATCCATAATAACGGTTGTCTTATAAAAAGAAGGTAAAGTAGACTACTTAATCCTAGGAAGCTACCGCCCTATTACCTTAGAAAACACCTTAAGCAAGATCTTAGAAAAGGTTATAGTGGACTATATAGTAGATATAGCAGAGGAACACGCCCTACTACCATAAAGCTAAATGGGGGTAAGAAAGAATCGCTTAACGCTATTAGTACTTACACTACTCGCTACTACTATTAAAACTGCATAGGCTATGCGAAAGGACTTTATAGTATTAATGCTTAGCCTAAATATTAGCGGCGCCTATAATAATGTACCCTATAAGCGTCTCCTATATATCCTTAGGGCAAAGGGCTTCCTAGAATAGATCATTTAATTTATTTAAGAATTTATAGGCTAGAAAGAAACGTTATTAGTCTTTAATAAATACCAGAGCCCCCCTATTATAGTTATAACAGGAATACTATAAGGATTACCTCTATTACCTATACTCTTCCTCTTCTTTGTAAGTAACCTGCTTAATACCTTTAAGAAAGGGGCGACCTAGGGGATAGGCTTTATTAATAATATAAACCTAATTATATATAGGCCAACAGCTGTAGAGAACTGTAGGATACTAGAGAAAGCCTACAATACCTATATAGAATAGGTAAGATAATATAGAGTCCAATTCTTACTAAAGAAATACCAGCTAATTTATTTTATAAGAAAACGTAACTAATCTGTAGATCTTTAGCATATAATCTATATCTAAGGCTTTAGGGGTTAACCGGTTTAAGGCCTAAGGGTATTAGAAGTATGGGTAGACAGTAAGCTCTAGTAGAGCGTATATACGGCGTAAGCGGCCCATAAGGGCCAAGTATAGTATATCGCTATATCCAGGATCGTTAATTCTATATAGGGTCCATACTTCTAGAGGTTACGCCTACTATATATAGTAGTTATCCGGCTAACCATAACGTATAGATCTAGCATTTAGGCCACTAGAGAAACTAAAAAAGGCCCCCCTAAATTACTCCTTAAACTACTCCAAAAGGTCTAAATAGCCTGCCTTAGGAGTATAACAGGCGGGTATAAGCAAATAGCCACAGTACTGCTTAAGAAGGAAGCCAATATTCCCCCCCTATAACTATATATTAAAGCCGATGCAATATAAAGGGTGTAAAAAAAACGCAACTCTAATGTTATAAAGTATATTAAGACACGCCTAAATAAACTATGGAGGGACTCTAGGGTGCCCTATAGGAGAAGGAACTAACAACCCTAAAATAGGGAAGATATATTAGGAAAACAGGTAGAGAAAGTAGAAGAAGAATAGTGCGGCGCTAGGGCCCAGGCCTATATAGAGGAGAAAGGGAGACGCGTAAGAGGCTAGTAAAGATAATAGCAAGGGAGAAAAAGGAGCTAAAGTAGAGCATAAAAGAGTACTAAAAAACCATCTACCGCAATATAATACTGGTTGGACTAACGCTGGAGAGACAAATAGGAGTTAAAGGTATAGAGGTAGACTTAGGCAAGGGGAACCCAAGCTATAGCATAGGTAATACTATAGGGGGTAAATACCTAAGGGCTCTAAGAGGGCCTAATAAAGGCAGAAAATACAATAGCAACACTCTTAAGGATAGGAATAATAGGACTAAAAGATTGGCTTTACTAGGTAGGTGTCCTAGTAGGTAGCCTAAGGTGCAAATATAGCTAGCCAAGACAGACACCAAAATACATAATACTATTATGCCCCTTATACACCAGCCGAGAAGCAATGCTCTTAGCAGCTAGCACAGAAAACTATAATACACTGCTCTTAATATAGAAAGGCCTTAAGGCGGCTACCCGGTGGCTTATTGGCTAAAATATACTAGACCAGTTCTAGGTTGCAAAGGAAATAGCAATAAAAAGCAAAGGGGTGAGTAATAGGCGCCCACTAATAACTCTACAGGAGTAGAGTATAGTGTGTAATACTAGCGCGTCCGTAGGTTTATTATAGCAGTAGTAGTTCCTAAGGAGGTTAAAAAGTAAGGTAGTAGAGCACTATTGGTGACTTATAGGTAACTTATAAGCGAGCCCTAAAAGGTAGGGAGACGGATCACAGGGTTTTCTTAAATAGAGTTTTCTCCCTATATATATATAAGGAGTAGTCCGCGTGGGCCTAATAGGGATCCAAATTGGACGTTAAGCAATAAATAATAATAATTATAGGCTGGCTCTACGCAAGGCTTATAAGACCAGTTTAATATATTTTTGGTATTTAGCTAGATTATTACTATATATTAAGATATCGTTAATATAAGTGGTATAAAAGACGTCCAGGTATAGGTATAGGGTGTTATTTATAAAGTATTAGAATAAACTTAGGGCATTTGCGAGGCTAAATGGCATTACTAAGTATTTAAATAATCTATATTAAGTACAAAATGCAGTAAACCATTTATCTCCTTTTGCAATACGGAGACGGTTAAATATATAGATAATATTAAGCTTTATGTAGTAGCGAGCCTTACTTAATTAGTTTAGTGTCTCTTAGATTAATAGAATTGGGTATTAGTTCTTAACAGTAATAGCGTTAAGAGCTTAGTAGTCTATATAAAAGTGTAGACCGCTACTAGGTTTCTTAACAAAGATTACTAATATAGCTATAGGTAAAGAACTTGCTCTAATAAATCCTTTGTCTAGATATTTATTTAAGTACTTCTATAATACCTAGAGTTTATTTTAGGACATCCTATATAAGGGTCTAAATTTAGGATGTTTCCCTTCTTTAACTACAATTTTATAATTATATAGACGGCGTTCCGGTAGCTTATTAGCTTCTTTTTATAAGAATACGTCTAGGTAATCATGGTACTCTATAGGTACTTTTATGGCGGGGTTAGTATGCTTCTTTAGTGCTAAGGCCTTCTTAATGTCGGCCATTATAACAGCGAAGATTATATATTCTAGTTTTCTGGCAAGTTATGCTAGCAAAGTAGCTCTAATTATATAGATATCTAAGGTATTAAGCGAGCTTAAATTGTCCTTAGTTTCTTATATAGTTTCTTATTCGGCTTTAGGTTTAGTATTAGATACAAAGTTAGTATTAGATTTAGGTTTAGGTTCTTTAAGTATCCTTTTTATAGTAAAATATTAGTTCTTCTAGTACTTTTATATATTAAGCTTAAGCTTAGACTTCTACTTAGTTTGGGGTACAGCGGTTAGAGTTAGTTTATGTAGTTATATATTATTTCCAGGTTCTTAGTAGACATCGGTAAAAATCTTATATTAGTAGAATTTGGTGGAATTCTCAGGTAGGTGGAATTGGGTAGACTTTTTAGGTATAGGGTAGATGTTAGTAAAAATTTTAGACTGGTGGATCCTAGTAGATTTTTCAGATTTTAGTTTAGGGTCTAAGTAGTAAGTTATAAGGCACTTCTACTTGCAATAGGAGGCGGTAAATAGAAGCTTAAGGTTATCCTAATTAATAGTTACCTTATATAGCTTTATCTAGGGTTATTTAAGAATTACTAGGTAACTTAAAGTAGTAACAAAAAGCTTAACTAATTATTTATGGTTTAGATATCGGAGTCTTAGGGCCGCTACATAAGTAATACGGCCTAAGATAGTACGTTTGCCATTAAATCCAAATATATTAATATGCCGGTTAAGGGGTATTAGGGTAAACCTATTATCTTATATAAAGATCTTATTAATAAATCCTATGCCGCTAGCTCCTATGTTAATTATTATTATTATTATTTATTGCTTAACGTCTGATTTGGATTCCTGTTGGGCCCACGCGGACTACTCCTTATATACATATAGGGAGAAAACTCTATTTAAGAAAACCCTATAATCCGTCTCCCTGCCTTTTAGGGCTCGCTTACAAGTTACGTATAAGTCACTAGTGGTGCTTTACTACCTTACTTTTTAACCTCCTTAGGAACTACTACTGCCGTAACAAACCTACGGACGCGCTAGTATTACACACTATACTCTACTCCTGTAGAGTTATTAGGGGGCGCCTATTACTCACCCCTTTACCTTTTATTGCTATTTCCTTTACAACCTAGAACTAGTCTAGCACATTTTAGCTAATAAGCCACTGGGTAGCCGCCTTAAGGCCTTTCTATATTAAGAATAGTATATTATAGTTTTCTGTGCTAGCTACTAAGAGCATTGCTTCTCAGCCAGTATATAAGGGGCATAACAGTATTACGTGTTTTAGTGTCTATCTTAGCCAGCTATATTTATACCTTAGGCTACCTACTAGGACACCCACCCAGTAAAGCCAATCTTTTAGTCCTATTATTCCTGTCCTTAAGAGTGTTACTATTATATTTTCCGCCTTTATTAGGCCCTCTTGGAGCCCTTAAGTATTTACCCCCCATAGCATTACCTATGCTATAGCTTAGGTTCCTCTTACCTAAGTCTGCCTCTATACCTTTAACTCCCATTTATCTCTCCAGCGTTAGTCCAACCAGTATTGTATTACGGTAGATAGTTTTCTAGTACTCTTTTATGCTCTACTTTAGCTCCTTTCTCTCCCTTACTATTATCTTTACTAGCCTCTTACACGTCTCCCTTCCTTCTCTATATAGGCCTAGGCCCTAGCGCTGTACTATTCTTCTTCTACTTTCTCTACCTGTTTTCCTAATATATCTTCCCTACTTTGGGGTTATTGGTTCCTTCTCCTATAGGGCACCCTAGGGTCCCTCTATAGTTTATTTAGGCGTGTCTTAATATACTTTATAATATTAGAGTTGTGTTCCTTTTACACCCTTTGCATTGCATTGGCTTTAATATATAGTTATAAGGGGGGAATATTGGCTTCCTTCTTAAGCAGTGCTATGGCCGTTTGCTTATACCCACCTATTATACTTCTAAGGCAGGCTATTTAGACCTTTTAAAGTGGTTTAAGGAGTAATTTAAAGGGGCCTTTTTTGGTTTCTCTAGTGGCCCAAATACTAGATCTATATGTTATAGTTAGCCGGATAACTGCTATATATAGTAGGCGTAACCTCTAAAAGTATAGACCCTATATAGAATTAACGATCCTGGATATAGCGATATACTATACTTAGCCCTTATAGGCCGCTTACGCCATATATACGCTCTACTAAAGCTTACTATCTACCTATACTCCTAATACCCTTAGGCCTTAAACCAGTTAACCCCTAAAGCCTTAGATATAGATTATATATTAAAGATCTACAGATTGGTTACGTTTTCTTATAAAATAGATTAGCTGGTATTTCTTTAGTAAAAATTGAACTCTATATTGTCTTGCCTATTTTATATAGGTGTTATAGGCTTTCTCTAGTGTCCTATAGTTCTCTGCGGCTATTGGCCTATATATAATTAGGTTTATATTATTAATAAAGCCTATCCCCTAGGTCGCCCCTTCCTTAAAGGTGTTAAGTAGGTTGCTTATAAAGAAGAGGAAGAGTATAGGCAATAGAGGTAATCCTTATAGTATTCCTATTATGACTATAATAGGGGGGCTCTAGTATCCGCTAAAGACTAGTAATATTTCTTTCTGGCCTATAAATCCTTAAATAAATTAAATAATCTATTCTGGGAAGCCCTTTACCCTAAGGATATATAGGAGATGCTTATAGGGTATATTATTATAGGCGCCGCTAATATCTAGGCTAAGTATTAATACTATAAAGTCCTTTTGCATAGCCCATGCAGTTTTAATGGTAGTAGTGAGTAGTATAAGTGCTAATAGCGTTAAGTAATTCTTTCTTGCCCCTATTTAGCTTTATAGTAATAGGGCGTATTCCTTTACTATATCTGTTATATGGTCCGCTATAACCTTTTTTAAGATCTTGCTTAGGGTGTTTTCTAAGGCAATAGGGCGGTAGCTTTCTGGGATTAAGTAGTCTACTTTACCTTCTTTTTATAAGACAACTATTATTATAGATCTTCTAAGTCGCGGGTAGTAGCCTATTATAAAGCATGCTCTAGCTATATCTACAAGCCAAGGTGCTATAAGTGGTCTATAGGTCTTTAGGGCTTTATTTAGAATCCTATCTAGTCCTAGTACTATATTATTTAAGAGGCGGCTAATAGTTCTAGCCATTTCTTTAGTTATTATATCGCTGTTAACCCTTAGGCAAGTCACTAGTGTTTTACCAGTAATATTGCTAAGGTCTACTAGAGCTAGTTAAGGGAAAAATCTTTTTATAAGGATTTTTGCCTTCTTATTATTGTTACTTATGGCCTATAGTTCGCCTACTCTTTGTAGGGGTAGTAGGTGTAGATCTTCTACTAGACATCCCGCCTTTTTCTTTACCTATTTTGCTATAGTCCAAAGGCCCTTATTATAGGGGAGACTTAGGTTAGTAGTGTGTTTATTTATAAACCATCTCTAGTTATTCCTTGCTTCTTTTCTTAGGGTATTCTTTAGCTAGTTTCTTATGTCTTTATATTATCTCTTGTCCTTAGAATTGTGGCTGCTTATATATTTCCTCCTTACTTATCGTTAGCCAGCTATAAGGGCCGCGCACTATGCGGACTATATATATCGCGTATAGGGGCCTAGTTTTAAAACTAGGCAGTACTCTTTCAGCCTACTTTTAATTACTGCCTAGATCCTTTTTAGTCTTTAATTAATTTCCTTAGGGGTAGCTAATAAGCTTTACTTATTTGGTATTAGGTGGATTTCTTCTAAGTCTTAAAGTTGTTGTTTAATTATATTAAGGAAGCTATCTATATTAAGCTTCCTTATTATGTATCTTTTGCTATTTAGTTACGCCTTAATGTCCAGATCTAGTTATATCTAGATAGGGATATAGTCTAAGGTAAGTGCCTATTCTTCTTTAAGGGAGCACCTTTTAAGTCTCTGGTATAGGTTTTCGTCTATAATTATAAGGTTAATTGTACTTTTAGTAGTACCCTATTGCCATATAATTACACCTAGGGGGGTAGCTAGCTTAAGGCCCCCATTATCTATAGCTCTTAGTAGGCACTCTACCTATTAATTAGCAGCAATATAGATGCCCCCCTACTATAGGTGGTAGAGGTTTATATCTCCTAGAAG
>Ga0307507_10004067_pt1 | contig 26742 bp, 25 predicted proteins | sample 7_EM_MG_FD_207223 | JGI IMG/M metagenome (GOLD analysis project Ga0307507, IMG submission 207223) | Populus trichocarpa ectomycorrhiza microbial communities from riparian zone in the Pacific Northwest, United States - 7_EM | ecosystem: Host-associated > Plants > Roots > Unclassified | place...
TCGAATCGTCTGTACGGGCTGTCCAGCTTGTAAACCCCTCATTTCTCGGAATGATTTGCAAGCAATGGCGACAGATAGCAATGTCCACACAGGAGTTGTGGAAGTTTATTCTGATAACTATCGAGGGGCTTTCGAACCACGGTGGGCTGAAGAATAAAGCCCAAATCGAGCACTTCAAAACATGCATGGATAAGTCCGGAAATTATCCTCTTTTCGTACAGCTCGCAGGCGACGGCTATAACCCAGACCCCAATCTGCTCGACAACATCTATGATATGGTGCGACTTTGTTCCCACCGAATTGACCATTTTAGTTCTCCCGAACTGCTGAGTCTGGTCGACACACTGGGTGAACTGAATTTCCCTTCCTTGACGTCAATAGCTTTCGAGAGGTACGCTGAGTGGTGGTGGTGTCTCGCCAAGGACGCTCCACTCCTCCGCAGTATTTCTCTCTCCCATCTTCCACTGAGTACCCACGCACTGAAATGGGAAGGACCGAGTGAGCTCAGACTTAGCAGTTGTCGCTGGACGACGTGCCTCAATGATCTCTGCCTCGCACGGAATCTCGTTTATTGCCATCTCTATGATCTCGAACCATTTCATGATGAATTCAAAGATGATGATTCCATGGCTCAACTCCCACATTTATCGACTTTCGTAATGTCCAATATTTCTTATACCATGGTTATGGAAGTCCTGGATCGCATCAAAACGCCGGCTCTAAAACGGTTGGAGGTTCAGTGGGGGCAACCGTCGTTGGAGCCTCTCACATCTATCGCAAATCTGGTTACACGTTCCTCTTGTTCGTTGGACCTGCTCGGCATCACTGTCCACCCAGTCGACGACGCAAGAGTGACAATTGGATGCCTGGACAGCATTCCGAACCTTAACAGATTGGAATTATTTTTGACCGGAGCAGACGCAAATGATGTCATGAACCATTTGTGTCGTACGGCACACCCCCTGGACATCGCCACGAACCTCTCGTTCCCTAACCTCCATCAGGTAATTGACGAAATTCCGTTGCTCTCCGACTGCAAGGCATTCTTCGATGAGATAGATGAGCGTCGTGCCGCTGCCGCTCTTGAACAACAGCAACGTATCACGAATTTAGAAGTTCGCCTGATAATTCATTTCGATGATCCAATCCCGAAGGCGTATAAAGAAGTCCTCCGCCATGGGCTGATATTTACAATTCCGTCCATTCGTAGCGAGACTTAATATGTAAAATGAATGTGGTGGACTTGCAATTGATACCTTCCTATGTTGATCACCCCCCTCATCACGTCGCAGGCAAGATACAGTTGAAAATTCGATCATGTTCGTGGTTAACCAGGAGCCTTGCTCCCCGCATGGTCCCCTCGGGCGTATCGCAATTAAAGATATTCTTACCCCCGCGTATGTACCACCTGCGTTAGTAACTTGGTTAGCGACCCTTTGGACTTGATTCCGATAGGGAGTCAGCGATTCAAGATCCTCAGGGCCACGTAGTAAGACGCGGTAACATGTATGTTAATTGCACTTAGGCACGGGTTGCTTTCGGGGTTGCTGATTGGTGGGTGGGTGTGCCCTGCCCAGCAGCCGGCGGGAAGTGCGGTAAATGTTCAGAAATGCGGTATTCAGAATTCCAGATGTGCGTAAGGTGTCTGGAGGTGTGGTGGATCTCGTCCTTAAATGGTTCTGCATGATCGTGAGGTCGAAATCCAAGACAACGCCGGATTCTTGTAGTCCTAGTTTTATCTCCAGTTTGAACCAAAATCCTGGCACAACCCTTTAGTACGGACTCGTCAACGGAATGTCAACCGTTCAGGAGACAAAGCCCAGCTAACCGATGAAATATCACGCCGTCATAGTTTACACACTTCCGTGAGTCAACTTGCATACGTCGTCTTGCGAGAAACTCACAGACTCTCCTTGGCTAACGCGAGGAAGTTCCGACATGTTTTGGGCGTTTCCTGCAAGTCATTGGGGTCAGTTTCAGTATTTCAGCATCAAAAAAGGCACAAAATTTCGACCACAACTCAATTTCGATCTCTCCTACAGTACGATAACTCGGCCGCGTGTTGGGAGAGCCATGGTTTGGGTGGCGGAGAGTGAAATGAACCGACAAACAAGATCACAACAAAACCGAACTTGATTCCGACCGCTCTGTGATTTCGTCAAGATCTACTTTCCCTCTAACCCACGACCCATTGCGATCTGGAAGATCATTAAGCTTGTTTTGTTACTTACAGGTTTTATATGTTTTTCGATGTCCGTGCTATTTCAAGTTTTGAATATTGGACAGGAGCCAACGCCTTCTTACTTTGCTTGGGTTGCGGTCATATTACAGTCTCGGATATGGAGGGATATGATTCTGAGCGAGAGAGTTTGCAGAACGAGAGTCCAGATGCAAGTCCTGAGTTTCGTACCTTGCAATCCGACCTAATACATGTCGATCGATGGCACATCTATAGCAGCCATCACACCATGATCCTGCTCTGATTCTTTCCCTTCCTGAAGAAATCATCGTCCAGATCTCACTTGAGGCTTGCAAACCCTTTCATGAATCCGAATCGTCCGTACAGGCCGTCCAGCTTGTAACCCCCTCATTTCTCGGAAAGATTTGCAAGCAATGGCGACAGATAGCACTGTCCACAGAGGAGTTGTGGAAGTTTATTCTGATAGCTATCCGAGCGCCTTGGAATGACGGTCGGCTGAAGAATAAAGCCCAAATCGAGTACTTCAAAACATGCATAGATAGGTCCGGAAACTATCCTCTTTTCGTACAGCTCACAGGCGACGATCATATGCCTGCCTCAGATCTCCTCGACGACATCTATAATTTGTTGCAACTTTGTTCCCACCGGATTGACCATTTTAGTTCTCTTGGACTGCCGAGTCTAATTGAAACACTTGGTGAACTGAATTTTCCTTCCTCGAAGTCAATGGCTTTCGGGAACTACGCTGACTGGTGGTGGTGTCTCGCCAAGGACGCTCCACTCCTCCGCAGTATCTCCCTCTCCCACCTTCTGCTGAGCACCGACGACCTGGACCTGAAGTGGGAAGAGCTGAATGAGCTCAGGCTCATCCTTTGTCGCTGGACAACGTGCCTCAAAGATCTCTGCCTCGCGCAGAATCTCGTTAACTGCCATCTTCATGATCTCGACCCATCTATTGAATTCAAAGATGATCCCATGGCTCAACTCCCACAATTAACGACTCTCATAATGTCCAATATCTCTGCTGCCACGGTTATGGTAGTTCTGGATTGCATCAAAACGCCGGCTCTAAAACGGTTGGAGGTTCAGTGGGAGGAAAAGGTGCTGGTGCCTCTCATGGCTATCGCAGATCTGGTTACACGTTCCTCTTGTTCGTTAGACCAGCTCGGCTTCACTGCCCACCCAGTCTACGATGCAAGAGTGACAATCGGATTCCTGGACAGCATTCCGAATCTCAGCAGATTGGAATTATATCTGACCGGAGCATACGCATTTGATGTCATCACTGGCACTGATTTGTGTCGTACGGCACACCCCCTAGACGTCGCCATAAACCATCTCTCGTACCCTAACCTCCATCAGGTGCTTGACGACATTCCCTCGCTCTCCGGCTACAAGGCTTTGTTCGACATGATAGATGAGCGTCGTGCCACTACTGCTCTTGAACAACGGCGACGTATCACAAATTTCGAACTTCGCTTGATAATTCATTTCGATGATCCAATCCTGGAAATTATGAGGGCTTATAAAGAAGTCCTGCGCCATGGGCTGATAATTACAGTTCCATCGATTCATAGGGAGACTTGTTAAAGTGAATGTGGTGTACTTGCTATTGATACCTTCCTATGTTAATCACCCCCCTCCTTTGGACGTGACGTCGTACGGAATGCTTCACTTACTCACTGACAACTGCCAAATCGATCGGAGGCTGAATTTTTTTATATAGAGGGGTCTTCGAGTGTAATTCGAGCCCGTTTTTGTGAGCAGGGCCAAAAAATGGTTGGTGAAGAGCCAAAAAAAAAATACGACGTAGCACTGGGACGGATATATTTATGGATAGTTTGGGGACTCGGATTAACCAGAATTCACATTTGAAAAATTAGAGTACAGTTCACTGGAGTCTTTCCAAGTCTTCCAGAGTGAGGTATAATGGTATTTGATTGATAAATCATAACTTACACCGAACAGTACTTCTGTAGGGCACTGCCAAATCAATCAAGGTCCAATTTTATATCTCAGTCAGTTTTAAAGATATTGACAATCGGTCTAGAAGACTGATAAGAAAAATAAGGGTTTTTGCGTGCGAAGTGAAGCTTGTTGCTCAGAGGTGGTGACTAGGTGAAGCGCTCCCGGAGGCAAGGTACCGTTGAAATTTCGATCAATGTTCGTGGTTAATCAAGAGCCTTGCTCCCCGCATGGTCCCCTCGGGCGTATCACAAAAATATTCTTACCCGCGCGTATGTACCACCTGCGTTAGTAACTCGGTTAGTGACCCTTTGAACTCGATTCCGATAGGCAGTTAGCGATTCAAGATCCTCAGGGCCATGTAGCAGGACGCGGCAACATGTATATTAATTGCAATTAGGCACGGGTTGCTTTGGGGGTCGCTGATTGGCGGGTGGGGTGCCCTGCCCAGCCGGCGGGAAGTGCGGTAAATGTTCAGAAATGCGGTATTTGAAATGCGGGATTCAGGGTTCCAGATGTGCGTAAGGTGTCGGGAGGTGTGGGTGACGTTAGCCTGCGTCGAACTGGGTAAGGTGAGTGTTGAGTACCGATCTTACCAATTCAAGGCCCCTAGCTGTTTGGCTAAGACAGTAGTCTGCGGCAAGTCATTGACAATTCGAATCAGCATCGGCAAGGAGAGATGTAAAGCAATGCCCACAGATGTGAGATTTTGGCGGCCCGACGCTCCTTTTCCGCGGGCCATAAGGGCGGCAGAAACAGATGGGAATAGTTGCCGGCCTGAGCCCTGAAAGGCATATCTAGACGCCAGGATGGTCATGCTTTGAGGCGCGCCTTTTGCCATTTGGCATGTACTCATTTGTATTCCGAGTCGGGAGTGACGTGATCGCATTCGATTGGAGAGTTGTTCAAAGCTTTCCCTTGTCTGGGAAGTGCTTTTGTTGCCAGTGAGATGGATCGGAGTAAAGTCCAGTGACGTTGGACGCGTTTTTCCATGGACTTTGGAGCGAGATAAAGCTCCTGGAATCGCTTCCGGAGGACGTGTGAGTCGAGGAGCTTTCCCCGTATGGCCGAGGAGTAATAGTTGTGGTGGCAATGCAATGATGTGGTTCAATGGCATCTGAGGCTCGGCTAGAAAAAATGGCCGGATTTCAGATGGGCGCGTCGAGACTCGAGCTTGATACGGATGCTCACGAAGAGCTTGTCGATTGTGTACAGATAATAGACGTCACCCCCCGTGAATCGGGATGAATTCGAGCTTCTGAGCTGTGGATGTACAGCGGCCAAATATGGATACTGTACTGGCGGCCTATGTTTGCTATGAAGAAAGTAAAGTAAGTATGGAAGATTATCGTAGAAAATGCAGCATTGATGTTAGGCATTGCAATTGTCAAATCTTTTGATTGTCCATATTGTTGTATTGGAGTAACGTCAAGAAGGGATGACAGTCCACAAGCAAACTCATAGTCAATCTTTGACTTGTGAAATGTCAGCGTTCAGATATTGGGTTTGAGAACTATTGGACTTGGAGAAGCTCCATGCAGTCATCCTCGGAGACGGGAAAGGACAATAGGCTAGTTCGCGGAGGTCCAGAGTACTAAGACTGAGGCGTAAATAAGGTGCCTGATTGAAGCACGTTTGAAGCAGGATATTCGACCTTCCGCAGCCGAACGAATGGAAGACTCATGATGATAATGAAACGAACAACCCCTCGGTTTTTCGTTTTGAATGGTGTGGTCTCAGAAGGAGGAGGAGCAGAATAAAAATTCCGCGGTAGTATGTAGCGCCAGGAAATGGAGATGTTTTGACAATGAGAACAATGAACGCCTTGTCATATGGACTGTTGACGACAAGCTGTGCTGCTGTGGCTTAGTCATCGAGATCTTGTTGTCACATAGAAGATCTGTCACGCTATTTGTCCCTGTGATTCTGACGCCCTGTTCCTCGCCCCCCACCATAACCACCGTTGACAAACCCATCTTCACCAATGTCCGCCAGCAAACCCGCCCAGAAGCGTGTACGTCGTCCAATCCTCTCTCGTCGTCGTGTGCGATGGTGTTGTCAGCGGGCTAACTGGCGTCGTTGCCACTTACATCTAGCTTACCAAGGAGTTCGTCGCCATGCAAAGGGAACCACCGCCGTTCGTGTGGGCTCTACCAGATGAGAAGAATATCCTGGCGTGTGAGTACCTTGTGTGTGTCGTCTATGGTTCACAATGCTCAATGAGATGCAGGGCACTACATTCTGGTACGCTGACGCCATATGAGTCCATTCACAATGTGACACATCTTCAACAGCGAGGCCCACCAGATACACCTTTCGCCGGCGGGGAGTATCACGGAGTGCTATTGTTTCCATCGGAATATCCCTTCAAACCTCCAGGTATCAAGGTGCGAGTCATTCAGAAAGTGAAGTGGATGTGTCGTCTGACCATATGACAGATGTTCACACCATCTGGTCGCTTTCAGCCCGATAAGAAGATTTGCTTCTCAATGTCTGATTTCCACCCCGGATCTGTATGTCCTATCCTCCCTTGCACCCCCACCCCGTTCTCTCTCGCCTATCTGAGCTTTTCTGTCTCTGGATTATCTTATGATGGATACTGATTATTCGCTGTTTAGTGGAATCCCGCCTGGAGTGTCGCGACAATGTATGTTTCTTTTCGAACACGTCCTGCCTCTTCGAAAATTTCTATCCACCTTCGGCAACTGAATCCTGAAATTCTCCGAAGTCAAATTTACCCGATGTTCACGATCGCTAATCTCCTGTTATCATCTTAGACTCACAGGGTTGTTGTCTTTCATGCTCTCGGACGAAATGACCACAGGATCGGTCACATCCTCAGACCCGCACAAGCGCACCTTCGCCGCCCGCAGTCATAGTTGGAACCTTACACAGTCCCGATTCAGAGAGGCTTTCCCTGATGTGAGTGAGTTGCTTGTAATCCGGACACATCCTGCCCCCACCCTGTGTCACACCTTTTGACCCGTCGGTCTCCGGTAACTCGGGATTGATGAGCGACCTTCTCGATCATCGCCCCACCTATCCATCAATTATGTCACTGACGCCTTCTTCTCCGTAGTATTGCCAGCCACAGCCCCGAGACCTCCCCAACATGGGAGAGAAGGAGAAAGGAACCTCCGAACTACCGCCTCAACCTGCATCACCATCACTATCAGGATCATCATCGCAACAATCGACACCGACCGCACAACCTGCTTCTACTGAGTCCCCCACTGCCAACGCTTCCAATGCAACACCATCCACCGTCGTTCCGCGATCTCGTAAACTCGAGGAGAACGGACTGAACGCCAACCGAGGCACGGGGTGGACGGCTACCTGGAGGCAAATCATCTGGGAAAAGTGGCGGTGGTGCGCCCTTATAGCGCTCGCCGTCATAGTGTCCAGAATCTCCACGAGCTCTTAGGCCTTGCTTCACCGCCTTTCAGGTCTTGGTACATGTTATTTATATCTCAACCTCCTTCCGAACACGTCAAATATTTCAAATCCTATATGACCCACCCGCCCACGACTTATTCATACACATTAACATTACAATCTCTGTCTTTTCTTGTCTTACGCCCCTCCTACGACACGATCCTTGGTTACATTCCGCTTCTCCATCTATCCCCGCTCCACCCACCCTCTCTCCCTTAATTATAGTTTGGCAGGTCTGACGTCTTGGAGCTGAAGAGAAGAGTAACAACACATGTCTTCTCTTCGTCCGCCTCTTTTGCTTATTGGCCTCCTGACTATACCTGATAATTAGACATCCGAGCCCTTGATTACTTGTATAACAACTACTGTAACGACGCACCCCGAATCCCAGTGATCATCCATTTGACTCTGTCGCTCCGGTCTAGAGTAACTGGAGTATTTGATGGCTTGCAATTGCGCATCCCTGTCCAATCGTCTGTCTTACACGCACATATGCTTCCTTGACGGATTTTCAGTTTGAGCGACTTCAGTACCAACACCACAAACTAATGTAAGGTTGGGTATGTTGTGTTCTACGACTATTTATAGAAAATGACCATGTCCAGTCCATAAAGACTGTTTGTGTAAGGATGGGTACTTTGTGCTACAGCAACTATTTTTTTTTTTGAAAATGTCCATTCTCCTTAAAGTCAAAAAGAATCTGAAAAAGTTTAGTTACACCCGACGGGAATCGAACCCGTGCCGCTTGCTGCTCTCAATTGTTTCATAGGTTGGAAGGCAAGCATGATAACCACTTCACCACAGGTGTCCTTGAGAAGACACATGAGTCATACTACACATAGAAACATATAAGCTGCTCAACCTTTGCACAACATTCCTCTTACATAACTCAACACCATGGGTTCAGCAATGCATGGTGGAAGAACTTGACATTAGAGAGGGTAGAGGGCTATACCTTGAAGGCTGATTACATTACACAAGTAAGTAACTCTGGCAACTGCTGACCTAGCCAGCTCATCCAAATGATCCAATGTTACTGGGAGTGGACAATCTCAGGCCCTGGAAGCTCAGGCCATTTCTTGTTTAAAAATAGTGGATTTGAGGCAGTGTTGGCAATGCCATATGTTTGCCTGTGTTTTACACAAATGCCACGAAACATGGCCTGCCAGTGTCTGGTTTCAATGTGGCATACACCCAAATCGTCACGAGACATGGCCATGCTTAGTCATAGACATAGAATATATCCTCAAGTACACTACTAGCATGATGTAGTGAATATATCATATAGACAATGATGCTTGGGTCATTTCATCAACCATGGTAGAATCATCTTCCCCAGCAGCATCCAAATCAATCAGGGTGTAAAGCTCGAGTTTGTCATCTAATCCGCGGATTGCCAGTTCCTTCAAGATCTCTGTCCACACGCAGTTTTCATAATTAAATATATTGGCAATTTTTCTTGATGTTGTGCAGTTAAGATCTTCATCATTATTGTCTTCATCATCACTGCAGGTAAGAGACAATGTGATCTGGCGAAGCAAGCCTGAGTCTGTGTCATCCACTGGCAGTTCCGACTCAGCCTGTGGATTATTTGAAGGACCTTAAAAGCCTGTAGTAGTTGCTGTGGTTGTGGCTGGTTGACCACTTGCATCCCGCGCTACTTCCGAATGATGGCTAGTCATTTTCCGCTTCCTTCGTTCTTTGACCCAACCCGTTTTGAGCTGTTCATCTTGAAGATGGAGACAAAGCTCAGCTAAATCAGTCATTGCTTGTGGTCGTAGTCGAGATCAAAGGCACGAGAGTATTATTCCAAACATGCTGAAAAGTTGCTCACATGATGTGGAGTTGACGCACACTGAGAATAAGTGCTTTGCAAGTGGCGTTGGGCAACTTGCATGTTGAGTTCCAGCCCACATCGGCAATGGATCAGGATGATGCCCCTGCACTCGAGCAGCCATGCACATATTTTTCACTAATGCTGCAGAACCTTTGAAGCACCCAGTGTCGTGGAGGTAATCTTGTAATTCATCTACATTTGTTGATCTTCGGCAACAGTGAGTTCACCAAAAAAGCGAACATACAGCTTCTTCAGGAGATGAAGAATTCCAGCTAATGTTGTAAAGTCTACCTCTGCGAATGGTCCTAGCTTATAGACAGGGTTGAGAAATAATGCTGCAATGAAGGCTTCTTGCTCTGACTTCACCCAGCGCTTCTCAATGCTATCAATAATGCGCTGAACTAGAATGCGAGTTTCGAGGGAGTTGTCTTCAGTGAGCAGGGCCTGATACTCCTTATACAGAAGTCCAAAGATGATCAATACCTGATCAAGGCGAACATTTGCAAGTTGTGTGATATTAGCGGCAAGAGCAAGAGGCTTGAGTTGCTTCTTCAACCGAAGCAGGTTGTGCCAGAAAGCTGAATCTTCAATGACACTAAACATCTTCCTTGCCTTTGCCTTTGCGTCCGATGTTCTGATAATTATTTGACTTTCATGAGCTCCACGATCATCGTGTAGCATTTGTTCCAATACCCATTGAAGCTCCAGAAGCTGCTTGAATGCAAGATAATGTGCAGTCCAACGTGTCAGGACTGCACAGATGACAGCCAGCATTTGTGAAGATATGTTGCATTCCTGAATTGCACGGATCAGCCCAAGAACAAATGTTTTGCTTTGAAGCCAGGTAATAAGCTTGGTCGCAGTATCTGCATATTTAAGCAGTATCAATGTTGAGGGTTGTCCAAAGTAGTCATAGACCACATGATTGATTTGATGCCCATAACAGTCTGGTGCAAGTAGTGAAGGGAACACTTTTACAACATCTCATCGAGCTTGACTCGACTCACCCAAAGCATCTGAAGTGACAGTGACCAGAATAATCCCCCAAACAGTTTCGACGTGTTCTTTGACCTTGAGAATTTTTTTCAGCAGTTCTACGGCTGTCTTCCACTCTGTAGATGTATCATAGACACGAACTGTATGAACATCACATTTTGCAGTTGTCAACATGAATGCGAGGAAATGATGAAAATTAACACCCATCCAGCCATCACACTGGAGAGTGCCCTCAAGGCCTTGAGTGCTCTCCTTTGCAGCAGCACAGTACTTCTCAATCTTGGCAGGGATAAGCCGGTTAGCAAGAACACAGCATGAAATCGGAGTGGCAGCAGGAATGAAGCTATCAAGAAAGTCAAGCCACTCAATATTCTTGACCCACATAAATGGGAAGCCGCACGATGCTGTGATGCACGCAATACAGCTTTCAAAGCAAGCCTGATGTGCAGAAGTCCATTCAATGGATGGAATGACTGTATTGTAGTGAGTCCTCCTTCTCTTAGCCCCTGATTGTACTGCACTAGGGAAGTGAATAGAGCCAACAGATGGACTCTGAAGCAGTGAGGGCTGAGGCATAGACATGAATTGATTTAAATGTAACTCAAGCAGTGATGGCATTGGTGATGGCACAGTTGACAAGGGGGTAGGGGCGGGCCCAGGAGATGGCATCAGACCACTAAATAATGCTCCGGGTTGCATTGTATGAGACAAACCAGACATTGGAAGAAAACCAGCAGGAGATGACGAAGGCCCAGCAGCTGCATTGGCAAGTTGCAGATGGTACTGCATAGGCTGCTGAAACGGAACAGGAGCAGTTATGGGGATAAATGACTGTGATGGTGTAGGTCTGGATGGAGATTTTGTGAGATTTTGTGTGATCTTTTCCTCACGTGCCTGATTGCACGTCACCTCATCCACATGTGGACAAACTGTGAGGTGGCGCAGAATAGTTTCTGTCTGCCCTTGCATCCAAGGAGGCTTATCTTCAAAACTGAATGCCCATACTAAACCATAATTGTGAGCGCACAGTATACTATGGCATTGTAATCAAACAAAATAACTCACACCAATCTTCAATCGCCTCTCGTGTCCTCAAAGTCTGTCGTTGATGGTTTTGCAGTTCCTCAGTATCCTTCCTAATTTCATCTTCAATCTGTCGAGACCAGCATGCCTTGCAGAAAACTTTGGGTTTTGCACCAGAGGCTTTTGCGTGAGGGTCTCCAAATGATCCTGGTTGCTTATCTTTCCAGCCAGGGTGGTCCCAGCATTGTAGTCACCACCAGCTTGTAGATTTGGGTGCTGAGACAGGCATTACAATTAGAAAGAGTAGGGATATAAAATCGGACTATAAGTACAGAAAGCCATGTGCAAACCAAGCCAAAGCCATGAACCCAAGCTGCGCAGTAAAATTAAAAGAGAGCCATTTGATGTTGGCATGTTACAACAGTTAAGTGCTATTAAGTCCTCAAGGTCGAATGTTGGTTGATATCGAGAGCAATCTCTGTGGATGCCTTCACGGATTTCGCTTATCTGATCACTGACAAATACTTATCACACATAGGTACAAGCCACAGCCATCTATGTGGGGTCGTGGGATAACCATGGCCAGCCATGTTTTGTGGCATGTGGACGTGATTTACACACCTGGCATTGCCAACACTGATTTGAGGGCCCAAAATTCAGCCAATATTTGTCCCAGAATCACAGATTTGGGGTGATTTGGACAACAAGATTTTCCCACAAATAGCACTTCAGTCACCCATTTTTGGGTACCTATGAGGTATATGAATTCCTTGATTTAGGGGTACCTCAAAGGTACCCATTCCAGGGTGGTATATGAGCTCCATACCTATACCATGGTACCATGGAATGAAAAACCTGTACCATATCGCACTCATTGCAATACCATGTCACCTCATACCATCATTCCAAAGCTGACACAGGGTGTCTGGGGTCCTTTTCCAAAATATGAAAATTATTTCTGCAGGCTGCAATACTGGTCCATTGGGCACCATCTTTTGTGGACAGGTTCTTCAGTTTTTGCTGACATTTTAAGCTACAAGTGGAGGCTAGATAGCAAAGTCCAACCTTTGAAAATCAGTTCAATTGGGCTTTATCCCATGTTTTTCCATGCATGACAAGCCATTGAATATTATATATCTTGTACAGGCCTTTCAATTAGAACAATATTCATCACAAATAAATCAATACTGCATCCATTGTAATGATGTGGCCTTTGAGAAGCAAAGAAAACAAGACAATTTATATATTAGCTATCAGTCCTGAACAATGCATGACTCTATCCACTTCAAAAGCATGGAGTTTAGCTAAATTACTATCCAACTGCCTAGGCTAAAATATGCACTTTAACTAATCAACTACATTGAGTAGCACTCCACATATAGAGGTCTTAATCATGCTCCACTGATTCCTGCTGGATTCTGGTCATTCCTGTGGAATCCAGTGGAATCTGGAGGAATCAAATTTGGCCCAGACACCAGCCAAAATAAGATTCTGGGGGATGAATATTCCAGCAGAATGATGTCATTCCTGATTAGTAGCTGGAATGGTCCCTGGAATGAACAAAAAGGAATGCATAAGGAATGCAGTGACTGGAATAGATACTAATATTAAAAAACATTAATAAACTGATATATATATAAATTCAATATTTTGTCACATGGCTAAATTGTGCCTTGGCAAATGCAGAGGCTCAATTTGGCACAATCACAACCATCAACTCTCTTCATTCTCGACCACCACCATCCTCCATGACAACCCCACCACCTCACCACTGTTGCCTATGACCACCACCTCACACAACCATTGTCAACTGACCACCACCACCAGCACCACCACCACATCACACACGGATGACACCAGTGATGCTGCCATGATGCCACATCACCAGCCACAGCAAACAGCTGGATCAATGCCACCTCACAGTGACAATGTGGCACACCACTGACATTGACTGCCCACCACCACCCTGGCACACACCAACGATGAGCGACAACATAAATGATGCCATGTCACCACAGCGAACAGACAAGTGGAAGCTGGCTCAACACCATGCCATCTGACAGTGGCGATACACACCATCATTGCCATCCACAGCAGCAACAATGATGACAAATGAAGCTGACTGGGAAGTGAGGCAGGGCCACCACAGGGTCTGCAACCCCCCATCTCCCCTTTCAACTGACAAAAAAAAACCCAGATGCCAGTGCCCACAACACCCACCTACCATTGCCATGTCACCCCCTCCCCCTCAGGCCAATCTTGGGGATGTGATGAACAACAACAACCACACCAGAAACCAACAACCAAATGAAGGATGTCAAACAACTAACCATGACAACTGACCATAAATGACCACGACCAACATAGATGACAACAAATGACAACCATGGACAATGATGACAGCTGACAGTGATAACAGATGGCGATGATAACAGATGATGCATCCATCATTGTCTGCTGCCATTGCCATTGCCATTGTCCTGTCATTGTTTGTTGTTGTCATCTGTTGTTGTTCATCATTGTTGTTCACTGTCATCTGTAGTCATACAACAATAGTGTTGTAGTTAGTTATATATAGTAGTTATTAGTGTACTTAGTACTTAGTTCTTTGTATGCTTATTTCTATGTCAATATAGCTTGTTAATGTTCCTATGACATTTCTGTGAAATCATCTAACTGACTTAAATAGATATAAGATGGTGTAAAAATAAGTAATACTTATTGCTTGTCTATTCCACTCAAATGAAGTCTTGATGAAGCTGTTGGCTCCAAAATATCTATTTTAGTCCATTCCTGTGTCATTCCTGCAGATTCCTGTGGATTCTGGTGCCATTCCTGTGGATCCCAGTGCCATTCCTGCAGGAATCAGTGGGGCATGTCAAAGTACTGATAGGATGTACTGACTGAGAATACAACTTCTCAGTTATTCTGCCTTTTGGCTTAGGTGGTTCTTTGTGCATCTAGGACTGCTTACATATTGATGAAGAGGCAGTGTCAGTTCTTGACTCAGTTTGTCCACCCATTTCACAATCAATATGAAGGTGATGATGTCAGAAACCATGATACAATAAGGTGAGGAAACTTGCCTGGTAAAAAACACCTCTATGGTGGTGAGTTTCATATTGTCATGAGGGAATGGCATACATCCACTAAAATTTAGCTTCTGGCACAATGAAGGCTTTTGACCATTTTCTATTCACATTGACAGCTAGCTGTCTGCGATAATTGCCTCAAGAATTGAAATTTACACAGCACTCACATGCAGGGTCTACAAGCCCAATATCTTTGAGCAGAGCTTTCCTGGGCTATAACTTGGTTTGGTAGATATGTCTGTGGTTTTTGGCCAACTCCCTCCTCACACTAATTCATCTAGACTACTACTGTACATAATCAGGTACTTGGCCACCTAAGACCATTTTATCCATTTCCAATGTAAAACTGTGTAAAAATGCCTGAAAATTTAGCAATACACTTTCTCAAATATAAAGAACATGTATGCAAAATTTGGAAGTTTTTGAGTAGCTTGTTATTTCTGTATGAATATTTGCTTTTGAGAGTCAAGAGCTGGCCATGCTATCAGGTACTCAGCCACCCTGAACTAATACAAATTTGTATTGATTCATTACATTTCAGGGTGCTCAAGAGTAATCTGACCATAACTTATTCAGTTCTATTCCAATTTCCACAAAATCTTTTAGAGGTTTCAAAGGAGGTTCCTTAAAAAATTCTTGTCCCTTTAAAAATGAGATTTTATAGTTCCTAAATTCACAAAATCTCTTTTTAACATCTTCACATTTTGGTTCTTTGATGCCGAAGTGGCAACCAGCTGGGACATAGGATTTGAAAAAAAATTTAAAATATATCCAATAGGATGCAGCATCCTCAGAATGAACCTTTTGATGCAAAAAAATGGCTTCTGCCTAAGTTTGGTAATCTCTGTGCAAGTAATCTAGCTAATGCCCTAGAACCTAAAATATTTTTTAACACAGCTGTATATATATCAAATATCTTCAAGCAAACACATTCTGTTGCCCTGTACTTGCATGAACTTATAATTTAAAAGAGTATAAATGAGCTCAGTCTTTTTGTTTTATGATTGGTATAAGCTTTGTTGCTGCCAGGTGTGAGATATCTTGCCGTTACCTGTTCTATTTTAAGAAATGGACTCTGATTGCTGACCAACTACTCTTCCACAGGCTCTCTCCCTTCTGCACTTCATCATTCTCAAATTTGAACAATTCAATTGCATAGATAATATTTATTGCTACCTAGACATACAAATTTTATTGCTAATTGTCTGTCTCAAATCTGTAGAAATGGATGGCCAGCTTCTCAGGGTGGCTGGGTATCTGATTATATACAGTAGTTGATCAAATATATTGCCCATGTTTGACTGACAACTTGGGTTGGACTCACAAAAATCTGGCCACAAAACCTAATCTGTGCACATCAGATCCAGTTGTTCAGTAGCCAAACTCACAGCTGGTGCATTTCCAATCTTTGTGTTGTTTTCCCTGCTGGTTTTCATTTTTGACACAACCAGGGTTGTTGGACAATGTTGGTTAATACTATTTATCATGGCCAGTGGAAAGGTGTGAGATGCTTCCCCAGCATATAGTGTACTGGGTAGATGGTGGTATGTTGTGATGTATCTACTACATGTGATGTGTATACTACAATGCACATGACTGCACCTTGGAGGAGGAATCCTCTATTCCATCTGCCCCCTTCCCTTATGGAGGTGTCGTTGCCTCCAGCTGCTAAAAAAGAAAAGAATAAAAAAAAGGTAAAGTAGAGACTCAAAATTGAGTGGAACAATGAAGGAAAATGAGGTAATAAAAAAAGTGAGAACATGAGAATCACCAATGAATCCAACCAAGTGCCTTCAAGGCCCAACTCAAATCTGAGAGATGTGGATCAGATTCCCAATTGAGGGCTGCCAGAATCTTCAATGGGGTTGATGATAATGGTGGTGCAGTGGGGTTCAAGACCTGAATGAAGTGTCAATGAGGAATAGATTGTGAGACAGGAAAGTGCAGTGGGGCTCGATGTGGCTAAAATGGTGGAGTGGGCCTAGAAATATTGCGATCCTCCAGAGGCAAATGATGATGTCGGTTCCAACATGCCAAAGAGCTGAATGGGTTTGGGTTGGTGGTGTGGAGGGCTGAAAGATCATGGTGAGGTTGATTTTTGGGGAATATGGGGATGACAGGTACAGAGGCAGCATTGTCAGACCAATCAAAGGCTGGGGAATCCAGGGCAGGGGCAGTGGTAGCAGCAGGAGCTAAATCTATAGGCTGGGGTTGAGCTTCAGCATTGATGAGAAGAGGTGGTGGATGGGTCTGGGATGAGGAAGTGTGATGTGAGGGAGAAACCTGAATGGCAGCTTCAAGAGAAGGTGGTTGAGCACTGATGAAATCTGCTTGAACTGTTGTGTCAAGCTTGGTGGTGCAGGTATGTCCATCTGGGAGTCCTACATTGCAGGAGAGGCATGTTGGTGGCTTGTCAAAGCACCATTGCCCATGACCCTCAGCCTCCCATTCTTTCCTCTCAGCTAGTATCCCCATGATCTGCCCTTGATCTGCTCCCTCACGAAATGCCTGCTTTACATCCTTATCCTTGAAAAGCTCTGTCTCCCTTTTAAATCCTTCCAGCAACCCTTCCTGAAATGCATGCTTCCAAACAAGACCCAATGGTGAGTCTGGTAACGATGTGGCAAGGGTGATGAGCTTTGCAATGCTCTCTTCAGTAACTGGTGGTGGTGATGATGATGCAGCTGTTGTTGTTGCTGCAGATGCTGGTGCTGGTGGTAATACTGCAGGTGGTGCCTGGCTTACAGGCTTCTTTTTCAACATGGTCTTCTTTTCTGGCATGGTGATGTATGACAGATGGTGGTGATGTCACAAGGCATGGCATATGGGTGACAGATGTGGAAGCAAAGACAACAAGATGGTATGACATATGGCATAGAATGGGGAATGATGCAGGATGCGACAAGGTTGATGATGTGGCAGCAGAAACAGCAGGGACGAGACCAGGACTGAGAAAAACAGCAGAGAGTGAGAAGCAAGCATGTTAAAGCACAAAAAACACTCTCATCACCAGGTGGAATGGTTTGAGATGCTTCCCCAGCATATAGCATACTGGGTAGATGGTGGTATGTTGTGATGTATCTACTACATGTGACATGTATACTACAATGCATGTGACTCCACCTTGGAGGAGGAATCCCCTATTCCACCAGCCATTCTCTTTGGATGGATCATGACTGAAAATGGCCTCATACTAATTGAAGCCTTTATGGAAATTCCATTGTGTATAACACCAGCATGGTGGGGTGCTGTAAGTGTCCCTTCATGGAAATTGTCAACAGCTCAAACTGAATAGCAAACACAGTTCTCTGACTGATATGGTTGGTTGAGTGTAATGGGAATAACCATCATAGGGCTGATTCATGGCTATGTTGTTCCTGAACAACATTGTTCAAAAGACTATCTTGAATGATCCTCCCCAGGTGTGATCAGTGTCATTGTGACCATGCATGTGTGTTTGGTGGACACTGAAGAAGGCTCCAGGTAGGAGCCTGCTGACTGCTCCATGAGACATATCTGACATTTATAGATTTCTATCTCTTAACCTTGGGCTTCTTTTCACTGACATGGCTGTTGAACCAATGGCAAGTGGACTGCCAAGGTTTCTTGTCAGACTAAAGCAGATCTTTTCTTTTCTCAGTCCCTTGACAATTTTCATGCCTGAAATGAAAGGTCCAAAGAAGGAAAAATGGCAATTGGATAAAGACCTACTCAATGACCTTAAGGAGCATTTAGTGAATCATCAGGTATTCTACAGAGTACCTAAAGCAATTATGACAACTGATAGCATGTTGCATGAACTTGCTTTACTGTTTACAATTTAATGATATTTATTTGATACCTCTTAAGTACAGTTATTGTTACTTGTAGAAACAAATTTGCCTGTTTTTCTCTGTAGCAGGCTTTGCACCTGCAGGCATGCTATGTGGTTATCAGAAATTAGCCCTAAGTTCTAACCATCATTGGAGTAGTGCATCCTCCATTCCCTGGTGTTTGGGTCTTACTTAGGTGTTTGAGGGGCAGGGTGCATCAACAACAACACTCCAACATACTGAGGCACATGACAATGTGTCGTTGATGTCCCACCAAAGTGGCCACATCTGACGCTCCAAAGTATCTGCCGAAAGATGCTGTTAGGGTTAGAGGTTAGTGTTAGGGTTTATATATGTCTTATCACGCAGTAGCACATTCTCAGTTAGGTTAGGAGGTTAGGGTTAATGGTTAGGGTTAGGATATTTATTCTCCCTGCATGGTAGCATGTTCCCAGTTAGATTAGAAGGTTAGGTTGGTGGTTAGGGGGTTTAAAACTCCAGCTGCTGGGAGTCAGCCAAGGTAAAATGCCTGAATTCCCCATTTGGGGAGTGTGATGCTGTTGGTATATCCTCTTTGAGGGGTCATCACACATGTAAATACAATATTGCATTGTGTTTGTAGATTCCTCAGTCCAAACCACCATTTCATCTGTGTCTATGCATGCTCATCACCAAAAAACTCTAAGGTTCTTGATTAATCAAGGGTCTTTTCAATAGAAATGCTGATTAATCAAACAGCCTGTTTAATCAAAACTGTCTAGTGTATGGTAGCTCAAAAGCAGATAGTAACTGACAATTAATGGATCATGATTGAAGAAAGTGCAGAGTAAACATGATTGGAAAGGAGAGATCAAATTGACTGAAACATTGTTTAAAGGAATTTGATTAAAACAAGGGTGGACTTCAATAGAAAAAGCTGGATTAAATGAACATTAATTAAACTTGATTACAATGAACTGAATATGATTTTAAGAAGTCAAGTTGACTACCTGGTGATGACAACATAATCATAGCCAGGTCAAACCTGGAAAAGAGCCTGGTGTAGACCTTGGGGATGGCACCATCTTCGCCCATGGACTCAAGGTGAGTTTATTGGTATATTGAAATAGGCTGAAAATTTTCATATGTTGCATTGAAGTCTGGGAAAGATGTCAAAGTAGATACAGACCTCAAAGTTGAATGTGCCATCTTTGCCTATGGACTCAAGGTGAGTTTGTTGGTATATCTGAAAAAGATTGAACAAGAAATTCATATGTTGCATTGAAGCCTGGGAAAGATGTCAAAGTTGATACAGACCTCAAAGTTGAAGGCACTGTCTTCATCTGTGGACTCAAGGTGAGTTTGTTGGTATATCTGAAAAAGGTTCAGCAAGACATTCATATGTTGCATTGAAGCCTGGGAAAGACATTAAAGTTGAGACAGGCCTTGAAGGTGCCATCCTTGCCCACAGACTGAAGGTGAGTTTGTTGGTATATCTGAAAAAGTACTGAACAAAATATTCATATGTTGCATTGAAGCCTGGAAAAGACATCAAAGTTGATGCAGAGCTTCAAGTTAAAGGCACCATCTTGGCCCACAGACTCAAGGTGAATTTGTTGGTGTATCTCAAAAAGACTGAACAAGATATTCATATGTTGCATTGAAGCCTGGGAAAGATGTCAAAGTTGAAACAGGTTTTGAAGGTGCCATCTTGGCTTGTGGGGTTCAGGTCAGTTCGTTTGCCATCAGAAAAAAGAAAATGTACACTAACTCCTAAAAAAGAATGTCACCTCATTTCTTTACACATTGATATCTCAGTAGCAAGTCTGAATTTTTTAATTTTAAAAAAGACTACTACTACTCAGTGTATACTACCAATTTTGAGCAATTTAGCAGGGTCACCAGCTTGAAGATGCTGGCATGAGATGGGAAAAAAGGGGAAAATAAAGAAGTAGCAAAGTGGCAATTCTGTGGGAGTAAGCTCACCTTTTTCTATAATTCAAGTTTTCGTTTACTCAGAAAGGTTTGCACTTCAATATATCCCAAGAATCCACAACAAAAAACACTGGTCTGCTGATATGAAAATTTGCTACTTGTTTGCTTTCCCTTATTTCCCCTCTCATGGCAGCATGTTCAAGCTGGTGACCCTGCTAAATTGCTCAGAATTGGTAGTAGATAGTGAGTAGTAATATGCTTTTATAGAATAAAAAGATTCAGTGTTGCTACTAAGATATATGTAAAAATGCAAGGTGACATTCTTTTTTAAAAGTTAGTGTATATGTAGTTTGCACATCATATACACTGTTCTCATCATTCTGGCTATATACCCAGTAGGCTGGTGTGAATATGGTAGACATCAGTAATTTATATGGTATGTATTAGTACTCCTGATAGCCCATCAAGTGAACTCAGTTGAATGAGTTGCCTGGGTACTATTGGCCATTGTCTGTTGTCCCAGTACATCCACATATAAAATAATAAGTATTAACGGTGTATACATCACATACAAGATAAAGAAACTGTCTGCAATAGCGCTGAGAAGGTCGTTAGTGTTTATATGAACTCTCCTCCCCCGTTCTATAGCTGTACTGGACGTGGGCATTAGCTATGACATGGGTGATGGTGTTGGGCTACTCATGATCACCTTCCAATCTGCCTGCCTCGTCATGTTAATCCTCATTGACTCCATTGTCTGTGAATGTGCAATAGCTGGGGTAAATGGTGAGCTGCCAATGGAGAGAGCATGGCAGTCTTTGGAGGGAATACAGTTGATATGTGCACTGTCTCTGGAACCTGGACAAGGGAACAGAGGTTGGAAGGTGGGAGAGGTTGGGTTAAAAGGGGAAGAGGTGAAAGATTTGAAGAAGGATGAGCAGGGAGAGTGGGTGGTTATGGTGGTTGAGTTGGGTGCACTGGAGGAGGAAAGCGGAGGAGAGATGAAGTTGGAGAGGTTGTATGTTGGTCAGCCATGAAATGAGGAAGGCACTGACTGTGTTGCAGGTGGATCTGTCAGTGTGAACAGAGGGGGGGCATGTGACAACTGCCAAGGTGAGACATCTGTGGTAGAGGTGCTGATGGCAAGGCTCCAGTGATGAGAGGATGCTGAGGTTCTGGTGAGGAAGGGGATGTGCTCAGTGTCAAGTTAGAAAATGTCAAGTCTGCAATTCGTTCAAGTCCATTGAAACTCCGACATCATGTGGCCATGTTGACTCCCAACATGGAAATTCATTGTTCTTCCTTCCCCTCCTCCCACCACCACCATCATCATCACCATCACCACCCTTTGTGACTGCTGCCTTGCCACCCTTCATGACCAGTGCCTTGCATGGTAAGCATCCACCATGGGCTAAACAATGCATACACCTGCACATCAACTGCAATGTCACATGCTGGAGGCTCAGCAACAACAACAACATGGCCATGGTGCACCACATCACCACCATGGCAAAGATGATGCCAACCAACTGCAGCCCTCATCAACAACACCAACCTTGTGCTATGTTGCCCACACACCCAACCAATGATGACTGATGTCATTGTCCATCTCGTTGCCACTTCCATGTCATGAATGAACCCCACAACCACAAGTGTGAGCACCCTCATCCCCTCCCCCTCCATTTTTTAACACCAGAACTAGTAGGTGCCATGTCACTGTTGGCGATGTGGCAACCAAATGACAATGATGGACGATGTCATTCCTCTCGACAAGTGCCTACATTAATGATGCAGAAGTTGAAGCTTGGAGTAACATCAACCTTGCTGTGATGTCAAATATTCAAAAGAAACTTTTCACCTGTGCCCTGTATGTCCATTGTTTCATTCCTTCCTCAGGATTTTGACCCCCTTGTCCTTTCTTAGTCATAATTCCAGTGTGGTTAGCAAAGAGGTCGCCATTGTTTCTGGGCTTATTGGTGAAGCCAAAGATCAGGTTCAAACAGAGCTTGATGGCCAAACTGGGGATACAGATAGCAATTTATTGGCCTAGGTACATTTGAGTGTTTGATAGTTATATATATTTTGTACAAATCTCACAATACATCTTTCCATTTTTGTGTTTACCATGGATGTATGCCAAAATTAACATTGTTAGTAGATCAGGTAGCTGGTGTAGGCACAAAGTACTGAGTGCTACTCTGAGTATCAGTGGAAAGTGAGGTGCTACTGGCAAGCTACTGGTGTCTACTGCAATACAAGGAAAAACTACTGGTCCCTGCTACCATGCATTGGAGAACTACTGAAGCAACTCATGGGGGGGGACTTGTATACCAGTCTATTATAAATACTGTAGCTATGTTGAACTACTGAATCAAGTTATTTTCCCCTGATGGTGTATCCAACAGAGGCTGGATAAATATTCATTTGTCATGTTGAAGCCTATGAAAGACCTCAAACTTGATACAAGCCTTAAAGGCACTGTCTTCACATGTGGACTCAAGGTCAGTTTCTTTATGTATCAAAAGAGGATGGTCAAATTATTGAGATTTGCATTGAAGCCTGTCAAAGAAGTCAAACTTGATGGCGCCATCTGGGCTTGAGGAGTTAAGGTCAGTTTGTTTGCCTAACGAAGGAGAATGGACAAATTACTGATGTGTTGCTTAGAAGCCTCTTAAGGAAGTCGATCCCAACACCAAGTATGCTGATGGAACAGGTCTTGGGGGTGCTGTCTGGGTATGTGAGGCCAAGGTAAGTTTCATCATTTTGAAATAATTTCAGTGCATTGATTGCCCACCCTTTGGAATAGTTGAAGGATGTCAAACCTGGTATGGATGTTGTCGATGGTCTCTGACAGGTTCTCAATCTCAAGGTAAGGTGACAATCTTGACTGTCGGGAACCCTGTTCATCATGGAAAATTAGTGAATGGGAAAAGCACCACATCCATGCACACACAGACAGCATAGCTCCCATTTTAATTTGATTTGTTTCTATGGCTATGGTCTTGGACATATTTTGTTGATTTGTAGAACATTTTGTGTCCATAATGATTTGTATGTCTTTATCTGAGGGTGACAATCGTGATTTTGTTTATCAAATGAAGAGCCCACAAGAAAACATACATTCTATTCTGCAAATGTTGTATCAATATTATACTGTGAGCTGAAGTGTTACACCACCAAAGGGCTGAAAGTCAATCATTGCTTGCTTATTCATCAGTGATGAACCCCCGTGAGACGCTTTATTGGTCCAACAAAACCCTCTCTGGAGTATACTAAACCCAAATTGACCAATTGTTCGGGTCCTCCACACAAAAGGTGGTGATTCCTCAACTTTCACAAAGGCCAACACAGCAGAGCATTTCAACATAACTGCCAAAGCTGCCAATTGAGAACATTAGCACAATGAATGGTGCACAAGAATAGGACATATCACCAAGCAAATCCTGCATGGAGGGCTCTGGCAACTGGAAACTGGCTCAGCATCACTCTTTCAAAACTTGAAAGACCATTCAGATCATGCAATAATGCAGTACTCTTTGAAACTAAGATTGTACATCGTCTTGTCTAGGATTTTTTATATCTTCTTCCAATTTGAGTGTCTCTGAATGAATTCGTACATGTCCTATATATATATCCCATATTCAACTGATTGAATTGGATATGCAGAAGTGAAGGAGGGATGAACTGACCTCCTGACAATAGGTCCCTCCAGATCGAGCAACATCTCTCAGGATCTGAGCTAGGTCCTCTATGAGAGACCTAGGTCGTTGGGTTAGGAATTGGGGGAATGAATAGGTGAGAGATGGGGAAAGGGGGACAAACCTTGAGGGAAGAGATATAGGTGTGGGAGGTGTTCAGGTTGGCTACAACCTGGAAACCCCCCTTGAGGGATATAATTTGTCTTTTGATGTGTTTTTTCAGGATCCTGGGTATCCACCTGGTCATTGATAGCAGCATAATCGAAAGAAGAAACAAACACGATGAGCCCTATCCAAACTTCCTGGTAGAAAACCTCTGGACCTCTTTACTTGTGCTCCTTTTGAGCAGCTTACAGTGCATTTCGAGACACTTTATGGCTTTTTGACAGCCACACATGGGACTGAGCTCCAACATCCACCCCTTGCACTCAACACGACGGCCCACACTTCTCCCTCATTGACTGTCCATTCGACAGATTGGAGGGATGGAGAGATGGATGAGAAAGGGCCAAAGGGGTATATGTCTGAATGTGGATTATTGGATGTGGCAGAAGGTGGAAGGCTGTTTGTGCCCTCCATGACCAAGCAGAGGGGGATGAGACACCATAAGCACTTCAGTCACCCATAGGTAACAGACTATTAGTCATGTAAACTCCAGGTATATTACATGACTAAAAGTTGTGGTGTATATTTATATTTTATATATATTTGGCCTATAAATCTTCGCTTTTACAAAATATATTTTCACCACCAATGTCACATTTTGATGTGTCACACACCCCAAAATATATTTTTCATGCCAGGACCCTGAGTTGTTGGTAGAAATATATTTTTCATGACTAGACCCTGAATTGTTGGTAGAAATATATTTTTCATGTCAGGACCCTGAGTTCTTGGTAGAAATATATTTTGACTGAAAATATATTCTGAGACTAATAAGAGTCTCTGGGGTCCTAGTTCAAGAAAAAGAAATTGTTATTCTTCCACCATTGGGGGATTCTTGGCAATTGTTCCTTTGTATGTAGATGTTTTCCTGAGGCTGTAGGTGCCTGCTGCCCACAAGAATGACCTTGGAGTGCTGGTGGTTAGGCCTGGAGCATGTTTCCAAATATGGGAGTGACCACTTTTAAGATGAAAAAATAGCAGTCAAATATGCAGAAATATGGGGGAAAAAATGAGGATGGTGCTGATTGTTGGTGACAATGTAGGGTGCAGTAGTGGACTTCCAAATAAGGAAACCTGCACAAAAATATCCAGATAATCTGAAATGTCAAGAATGTGGACACATCTCTTGTCTCTTTGGGCCCTTTAAACAACACTATGGTAAATAGAGATTTAAATAAGCCCTGGATCATAAGCAATGGTGGAGAATTGAGTGATCTAGAGCATCTACCTACCAAAACAGAATATATAAAATATCTCCAGATCATGGACACACACACCTCTCGTCTCTTTGGGCCCATTAAACAGCATTATATTAGATTTAAATAAGCCCTAGATCATGATAAATGGTGGGGAATTGAGTGACCTAGAGTATCTTCCTATAAAAACAGAATATACAAAATATCTCCAGAATGCGGCCACGCACACCCCTCGTCTTTTCGGGACCTTTACATGACACAATAGTAGATTTAAACAAGTCTAAGATCATAAGAAATGGTGGAGAATTAAGTGACCTAGAGTATCTTCCTCCCATTACAGAATATATAAAATATCTCCAGAACGCGGACACGCGAGCCTCTCGTCTCTTTGGGCCCATTAAACAGCATTATATTAGATTCAAATAAGCCCTAGATCATAGGAAATGGTGGAGAATTGAGTGACCTAGAGTATCTACCTACCAAAACAGAATATATAGAATATCTCCAGATTGCGGACACGCGCACCTCTCGTCTCTTTGGGCCCTTTAAACGATACAATAGTCGATGTAAACAAGCCCAAGATCATAAGAAACAGTGCAGAATTGACTTACCTAGACTACCTGCCCACCAAACAGAAAATGCGATATATCTCCAGAACGCGGACACGCGCACCTCTCGTCTCTTCGGGCCCTTTAAACGATACAATAGTCGATGTAAACAAGCCCAAGATCATAAGAAACAGTGGAGAATTGACTTACCTAGACTACCTGCCCACCAAACAGAAAATGCGAAATATCTCCAGAACGCGGACACGCGAGCCTCTCGTCTGCTGGGGCCCATTAAACGACACTAGAATACATTTTAAATGAGCCCTCCATCATGGAGGATGATGGAAAACTCAGAAAGAGAGAGTACACCCTCCTCCTGAAACACAACATGTCAAATATCTCCAAAATGCAATGGTGGATGCCTCTAATCTCTTCAGACCCTGAGGCTGACAGTACAGTAGCTGATAATAAACTCTTATTTGGTAGGAAATGATACAGAACTCATTGAGATACATTACAGACTCATGGTGTCTAGCTGGCATCTATTACATGTCTTTTAGGGCTATTATGATGCCCATTCTCAAGTTAGACAGCATAGAACTCATTTACAATTAATATGGTACACTAAAGAACTCTACAGCCATATGTGAATCTGAGAGGGCAGGTGGCATGGGAGGTGCTGCCAGGAGAAGCATCAGGAAAAACCCAAAATGCAAATTTCTACTTATTAGTCGCCATTAGTCAAGATAAGTCAGGACCATTCTAATCAGCACTAAAAACCACTTATTTCTACTAATTACTACTGGAAAAGTCGCCATTAGTCAAGAAAAGTCAGGACCATTCTAATCAGCACTTATTGCT
>Ga0307507_10004068_pt1 | contig 26737 bp, 30 predicted proteins | sample 7_EM_MG_FD_207223 | JGI IMG/M metagenome (GOLD analysis project Ga0307507, IMG submission 207223) | Populus trichocarpa ectomycorrhiza microbial communities from riparian zone in the Pacific Northwest, United States - 7_EM | ecosystem: Host-associated > Plants > Roots > Unclassified | place...
ATCAAAAAAAAACCCCCCCCCCCCCCCCCAACTGTGTCATCGGACGGATATTCATTTTCTAATTTTTCATCTTTTTTACTTTTGGAAAAGAAAGAACTTGTATCGCATCCTACGGTAAACCAATTATCTACTTGTTCCCACTGCTGCATGCACCGAATCACCATATTAGCCTGGGCAGTCTTCTAGGTAACCGGGGAGAAATGAATGCAGGGCATTGGCTTGGGACTTACGTCTCCTGCACCGTTTTAATTATGGCACTAACGACAGAAGGGTCCGACAGCTATGTTCCCCCCCAATGTTAGCGCCCATTGTCTGTGCCCTCTCTAGCCCCTCCTTATCCTCCCCTCTCCCCTTCTCTCATAATCGCTTATGTGCGGCGAGGCATGGAAAAAACTCACTGTTGAGGTATCACCCAATTGATCCTCTTCACCAGATAGGATCTTCCGGAGAATACGTCTCATAATCTTTCCCGACCTAGTCTTAGGAAGGTCGTCGACTACGTATACCGCTTTGGGGGCCGCGAATGGTCCAATGGATTTGCGGACTTGAATGGTCAGACTCTTCCTCATTTCAGAGGAGTTCTCGAAGTTGTCCTTTAGCGAGACAAAGGCGTTGACAGCTATGGGACATGTCAGCAATTGTCTTGTTACTACGAATTCACTTACTCTGGCCAGTCAACTCATCCGCAATGCCGACTACAGCAGCCTCGGCAACAGCCTCTGAAGAAATAATCAGTTAGCGCGTCGGGTGACAAATACCGGAGAAACCAATCATTTCCCGAGCTTTTTACCATGATGAATTAGGGCGGCTTCGACTTCTGCGGTTGACAACCTGTGACCGCTAACATTGACAACGTCATCTACTCGGCCGCGGATCCAGTAATACCCCTCATGGTCTCTGCCTGCGCCATCGCCAGTGAACTAAAAGAAGAGGAAAAAAAAAAAGTTAGTGGAGGCAACCATTGTATCGTTCCCCAGAAGATGCCGTACGTAGTAACCCTTGTAGTCATTCAAATACGCCTCCATAAACCTCTGGTGAGAGCCCCAGACCGTTCTCGCCATACTGGGCCATGGCTTCTTGATAGCCAAAACTCCTTCAACATCGTTTCCGTGTAATTCATCGCCGGACACCGGATCAAGGATAGCAGGCTCGATTCCGAAGAAAGGAAGTGTAGCACTTCCGGGCTTGGTCGGGGTAACACCGGCCATGGGCGAAATGGCGTGAGAACCAGTCTCGGTTTGCCAGTACGTCTAAAAATATGGGTTAGCCCCATCTTTTAGTTTTGAACTGAAATAAAGGGGTCACCGGGAGAGCTTACATCTACAACATGGCATTCCTCGTGTCCAACCTTCTGGTGATACCACTTCCACACGTCCTCGGCGATTGGTTCACCGACTGATCCTAATACTCGCAGGGTCTTCATCTGTTTGTTGATGTGGTGATCACCGGCCCTCTTCAACAGCCTCAGCGCGGTTGGTGCCACATAGAATTGAGTAATGCCGTGCTTCTCAATGATGTCCCAATATCTCGAAAATTCCGGGTATGCGGGTGTGCCCTCGAAAACAAGTGTGGAAACGCCAAGCAATAGCGGCGCATATACCACATATGTATGTCCTGTAATCCAACCAATATCTCCTGCTGTTCCCATTTTATCGCCTGGATGAAGATCAAAGGTATACTTTCCAGTCATGGCTGCGCCTAAAAGGTACCCGGCCGTCGTATGCACAACACCCTTAGGCTTTCCAGTGGATCCAGAGGTGTACAGCAAGAACAAGGGATCCTCCGAGTCCATAAGGGTAGGCGCGCAGTACCCGGGGTACTTGTTGACCTCCTCATGCCACCAATAGTCACGGCCTTTGGTCCACGGCACCTCCGATCCGGTACGACGGTAGACAAGCACATTCTTGACTTCGGGGCATTGCTTCAATGCGTCGTCCACAATGCGTTTCGTTCCGATGACCTTTCCACCGCGCTTGCCCTCATCAGTGGTGATTACCACTTTGGAGCGCGCATCCAGAACTCGATCGCGGAGGGATTCAGCCGAGAATCCAGCAAACACGACAGAATGAACCGCTCCAATCCTAACGATTGCCAAAAATGCGACCAGGGCCTCCGGGATCATGGGCATATAAATGGCGACAGTATCTCCCTTCCTGACACCCATCTGCTTTAGGACGAAGGCCAATTTACATACTTCGCGGAGGAGCTCGCCGTATGTGATTATGCGGCCTTCCGACGGCTCGTCAGCTTCGTAGATGATTGCCGGTCTCTCGGGATGTTTGAAAGCGTGCCTGTCGACGCAATTGTAGCAAGCGTTCAAACGGCCTTCGAGGAACCAGCTGACGTCTCCATGCTCAAAGGATCCATTCCTGACGGTCTGAAACGGGATATCCCAGTGAAGAAGCTCTCTCGCTTTCTCCCCCCAAAATTTATCTGGGTTCTCGATAGACTCGCGATACTGAGCCTTGTACTCATCCAATGTCAAATGAGGCTTGGCGGGGTGCTTCCTGTTCATAGGCCGGCCGATAAGTTAATTGAATTCGACCCAAGACATTTTTACACCCCCGCCAAAGTTCAAACGTCGGGGAGAAGAAGGAACGTACTCGTAATACTTGTTGGGAACTTGGTAGGTCTTAACGTTATGTGCCTCACTCACCACAGGAACTCCTCCCTCCGACATTTCCGTAGAATTTGATTGGAGGGCCTGCGAAAGCCTTGTACTTAGGGCACCAATTTTGGCTGTAGATCGAGGTGATCGTGGGGGGAAAGGCTTGATGGACTAAAAAGACGAACGGGACGCTCAAGAAAGGGGGAGGGGTGGGGAAGTTTAAGTAAGATGTCTGCGGGGTCAATTGATCAAATCGAATAATAGAAACGGGGAGTGAGAGAGGGGATCGGGAATAGGGAGGGACAAACAGTCAGCTTTATACGCACTTGTAATGTGCTAAGAGGCGACGGCTCTGGAACAAGGGGAATAGTAAGCTACCGGTATTGGTAACCCCGAAAAGAGCTCACTACAGACACTCTAGATGAGCGGATCGCCGAACCCTATCTACTCCGTTCAAAGGGATAAGAACTAGTGGTTACGGGACAAAGGAAGAGAGTGGATCAGGGAGCCCACAATACCGGAGGGGTGGGGGTGAAGGAGATCATTGCTCGAGTATTTACTGTGGAATATGCTCCTTGCACGACGTTTCTTTTTTTTTTTTGACCCCCCGGCGGGGAAGCCGCAGCGCAAAAAAGATGGATTGTACGGGGCGGCGGAGGGATAGATGGTTACTATTTTTTTCCCAAGTATGGAAGGAGGGCTTGCCCGCCGTATCTTTCTTGTCCGGCAGCAACACTACTGTCAAGCTGGGGAGGTGGGTCAGACAATCACTCTTTTACCGGCTCACTCACGCTCACATTCTCTGACCACGTTTTTTTTCGGACCAATGGAACTTTTCACCTACCCCCAGACGTGCCGTACCCAATCATCTTGTAAATATAGTAGGATGGAGGTACCTCCGTAAGCCTAATCCCATTCCTCTTCTCCCCCTTGTGAGAGGGGGCGAGGGAATTGACCGAGTTAGACATGGGTTGGAACTAGGGAGATTTGCATCCAGCCGTCCATCATCGTGATATGGTTCTTATAATACTTTCGCGCGAGCTAGCTTCTTTGCTTAGACTTTCCTTCCCCCAGGCCTAGATAGTTGATTCAATCTTCTCTAGTGGTCTCGCGGCTCGTAGGAGCTTTACGAATATCATACGGACTATAGCAGACTTCGGCCGCAGCGGGCGGGCAGACAGTCGAAACACTACAAGCACAAAACCAACATACCAAAATAGAACAAAACAAAACAATCGATCGCAGATATCAACTTTCTCCACCTATCTCAATGTTTCCTTGTATCTCTTACCCATTTCGCCAAAAAGTTAGTCTCGGCAAGGGATGGGCCTTATCAGGAATGCCCCGACATCGGACACTGATATCACTGGGGTTTACCCCACATCCCAACTCCAGGAATTATCGCTTAGGCCAGCCGAACCCTTTTAGCTCAAGCGCTTGAGGCTAAGCGGAGGACTTGCTTCAGCCAAGAACACCCGTGGCTCCCCGGTGACGGACCATGACCTGAAACCTCTAATTCATGAGGAACAGAGCAATTCAGCCTGCAAAATGCTCCGTATCACAAGCCAAGCTCCGGTATACAAGCGCAAGTGGTTAATTCTCCGATATGTTATTCCTTCCCAATTGCCCAATCATAATAGAATGGCTCATATTATACTAATAGGTCTTGGTATAACAGACTTTCTAATCTCAAGCTTACCATCGGGGTGGTGGGGCTATCAGGCCAATTATCATTGCTCTATCCCGGCTGTGGGGAATGGTAACCTCTGGGCGCGGCCCAGCCCGAAATATGCAAGCACGGGAATCCAGAATCTCCGCTGGTCCGCAATACGAAGACGCAGGGGGTTTGTCTAGAATAGGGGTATATAGAGTCGGACTTGGTGCCTTTGTCGAAGAAGGGAGCGATGTTCCAGAGAGCAACCCTGCCATCCGTGGAAAGGGTTGGAGATCCTTATGATGCCGTGCTGTAATGTCTGTATGTTTCACTGGGCAAGGGGGTTCGCACCAGGTAGGATGCGGTATGCTGAGTGTTGGTATATCCAGGGAGGGCAGTCGTGATGTTCAGCGAACAGACCAGGCTACGAGACACCAGAGCAACGTTTGGTATGGCATTGGATACTTTTTATAACGTGACTGAACACTTGCGTCGATTAGTGCTCGAGTAGACATTTTGGGCCTAGGGAGCGAATGTCGGGGCTCAATTACAGAACCTGGGAATAAAGTGCTGTTGATACTGTGCTCGTTTTGAATGGTTTACTGCTAAGAATTATTGACCAGACTGCGAAGAATTACGGGAACCACGATACTTTAGCAAGGGACCATAGGAATCAAGCGAATCAACTGTAAGGATAAAGATCGGGCATACTTGCAACAATGCTCGTACCGTTCCAACAATTGATCTCATCCAGGTAACTTGTCACAAACCCCGACCAGCCCAATAACAGCCTATCGTAGTGACTGGGATACCGTACCAGTACGGTACTCTAAGTTGCCTACAGAGCAAACCTCGCTAGACCTTCCCCTAAAGCCCTGGGAACCTGCCACCGCCAAGCCACACTAGCACCCACGTTTAGTCATCTCACCTGAAGACCGTGACTGCTCCCCACTCCCACAACCTCCACACACCATTAATCACCTTTACGAAATAATTACAGACGGAACTCACCAACAACTAGCAAACGACACACCCAACAACCACAACAACACCATGCCGGTACGTGCAAAACGAAAACCCCTCTCCCCCATCCTTAACGCCTCAACGCCGGAAGCAATGATTGATCTCTACGGTTCTTAGCCTTTTCCAAAGCTAACGGGAGGAATGGTGCCCCACAGACCAGATTGACAAAAACCAGAAAACATCGCGGTCACGTAAGTGCCGGAAACGGCCGTGTTGGGAAGCACAGAAAACGTAAAATTACTCCTTCCTTTTCCACCTTACATCTCGATTATCACCCAAGGAAAGAAAAGAAGTCCTAGGCTAACGATAATGCTCGAGGAACACAGATCCCGGTGGTCGTGGTATGGCTGGTGGTCAGCACCACCACCGCACCAATCTCGACAAGTATCATCCGGGATACTTCGGGAAAGTCGGTATGAGGTACTTTCACAAGCAGCGCTGCCATTTCTGGAACCCCGTCATTAATCTTGATAAGGTACGCTCTCCCTCTCCTCAGCTATTCATCCCTCCCTAAACCCACTAATCTGATGTTTGATTTTTGTTTTTTTAATAAAAAAAACAGCTATGGTCCCTCGTCCCCGCTGAATCCCGCAGCAAATACCTCTCGGCAAAGTCTGATACCGCCCCTGTCATTGACTTACTTGCGCTGGGATACTCTAAGGTTCTTGGCAAAGGCCGTCTCCCAGAGGTCCCCGTTATCGTTAAGGCGAGATATGTTTCCGCGCGTGCGGAGAAGAAGATCAAGGAGGCTGGTGGGATTGTTGAGCTTGTTGGGTAAAAACAAAAATTCAATATCAACTTCCTTTCTATTTTTTTCCCCTTCTTCCACTGTTTCTTGGGATCTTTTTTTCTTCTTCACACCTATGTGGAGCAACATCTTTTCTTTTCTCGACCGATAAATGCGAAAAAAGGGTTTCTTGGTCATTGTGTTTGGCTGGGCTGATGGTCGTGGTTCGCGATTGGATGTGATATGAGGTGATACGATGTGATACAGAGAGAAGGATGGATGGTGGTGGCCACAATTCCGGGGATACGATATCTTGAGATGGAGCAGACTTGGGAAACGGTATAAACCTAACATCAATATCAATTCCGGACCCTTCAACAACACCAAAAAACACCCCACCATGCCCGGACATACATATATATAACCGACACCAACGAACAAATGCCAAACCCTCTATTCAAAATACCACCATTCATCCAAAAGAAAAGGAAAAAGTGTGTATGGTACGACATCTATTAAACCTGAGATACAGCCAGCCAGACGGCCCGCCTCCATTTACTCCCTTCATCCATTCCACACACCCCAACCACTTTCCCCCTCGCCATTTTCCCACAGACCACCGCTGGAAAACTGGAAAAACATCCCAAAACGTATAAATGGGGCAAAAGAAAGATAAAAACGAAAACACCACATACAAATCCCATCCCTCATAATTACCCCCACACCAACCTTTGAAGTTAGTCTGTTAGTTTAATGGTTATACAGTACACGTTCAGCACCTGGAAACATGAGAAGGATAGGGATGATCCCGGAAGAGGGGGGGTAAAGGAGCAAAGGAAGAAAGAAGGAAGTTAGAAACAGAGAAGGGGTAAAAAATAAAAAGAGATTTAGTTTTCTGCGGGTATGTAGGTAGGTGGGTAGGAACTTGAAACCGGGAAAGTGAGTTTTGTGTGAATCTGCCAGAGTAAAGAAAAGAAAAGATGCGAAGAAGGATGGGAAAGAAGTCAGATCTCGAGGGCGCCGGAGAAAGAATGGGAAATGAGAGAGAAGAAAGGGTATGAAGGGAAAAGAAAAGAAAGAAAGAAAGAAAGCGCACCAAGAACTTGTATATATAAAACCGATCCAAACCAAACCAAACAAGAGAAAAAAAAGAGTAAATGGAAAGGATAAGCTTTCCCCGGCTCATTTCATCAAGCACGCCACATCATACCGTGAAATTTTGTGTTGAATACGTTGGAGCGTGGCTTATCCGTTAGCGTACTCTATCGCGAGGGATGAGCGAGGAAGAAATAGTAACGGGAAGAGAAAAGAAAGGAAGAGATAAACGAATAACTCCTATTGGCAAGTGAATAGTAGAATAATAATCCGAACAACGAGAAAAGGCAAGACGAAAATGAGAGAAAAGAAAAACAGACACCCTAAGGAACCTATCATTTTCACAACATATAGACAAAACATAATATAGTAAACATGCAGAAACAAATACGAAAGTGTGAGATGAACCTGAAAAAAACCCCTGGATTAATTCAATAGCACCAATCGTAAAGTAGATATATCGTGGAAAAAACAACAACAAACCACCTAGTCTAGATGGATGACACCGCATTTATTTATTTAGGTGGTTGCTGTTGCTGCTGTAGTGGTAGTATAGCAGGACTCGCCGGCGTAAGAACATGAACCTTCGTCTCCCCTCCACCAATCGCAACTCTAGCCCCAGACTCGTCCCAAGAAATCTCACCAATCCCTGCGTCGATTTCCGCGCCTGCTGTGATCATTTTTCCATTTTTCCTACGACCCTTGAGGCCGTCGTAGACGTGCGTTATCGCACCGGTTTCAGCGTTCCAGATGATCACTTTACTGTTTGCACTGCTAGCGAGTCGGGTGCCGGAGGGTGAGAAGGATATCTTTTCAACAGGGTCGTCATGGGAGTTTAGGATGTTGATACAGGTTTTTGAGAGAACGTCCCAGAGACGAACCCGGCAGTCATTTGAGGCGGATGCTAGGATTCGCCTTGCTGGCTGGGGTGATGAGGAAGAGGAGACGATTGGTTGCCAGCATAATGATACAACAGCTTCAGTGTGTCCTTGTAATTTGAAGGGTTGGAGGATCTTGGAGGGCTTTTCCCAAATCTAGATTATCGAGTTAGTTGGCCAGAAGCGTCGAGATTTGCCAATAGGCTAGTTGATAGGAGGCCTTACAAGCACATCACCATCCTCTCCTCCACTCGCTAACCTCTCCGAGCATTCATCCCAGACCAAACAGTTTACCTCCCCCGAATGTGACGTATTCGTATTCAGTGAACTATCATGATCTAAATCGTAGATCCCAACACTTCCTCCATTACCACAGATAGCAAACTGCCTCCCACTTATCCAGTCCATGTCAGTGGCTGCTTCTGCCTGTCCTCCCTTCGTTTGGTCCCCTCTTCCTTGATCTCCTACTGCTTGCTCAAAACTTCGTCTCATATCCCCTGTTAAAGCGTCCCAAGCAATGACTTTTCCATCGCAAGACAGTGATAATAGGGTGTCCGCTGACTTGTTCCATTTGAGTGCTATGACAGGACCATGGTGCGGCGGTAATGTATACCTCAGCAGACCATCTGTAGTCCATATCCGAGTCTGACCATCATAGGAACCAGTAGCAATCAAGTCGCCTTGCGGACTCCAACGGATCGCGGTAACATCTCGCTTAGGAGAATTGCTTGGGTCGTGCAAAATAACTTTGTTTTGAATCACAGTCGGTGAGGTGGCGTCTATCGGCACATTCCATACCCGTGCAATAGAATCTTGGCTTGCGGTTGCAAGGACATTCGAATGAATCGGATTCCATGCACAAATCAAAATACTCTTGTCCTCCTGCCCCAGTACCACCGAATCCTCCGCCGCGATTTCCACAATGTCCTCCACTTGCACGCCAACACTACACCCATTGGTGACACGAGGCTCTTCCGCAACGGTAACTGGGGTCTCAGGAAATCCACCGGCCATCGGCGTATCACTATCAGGGCCAGAAACTGCCTTCTTTCTCCGTTTGTTCGATGTCCCACCACTACCAGTTGCTCCCATATTAGAGACCCCATTGATTCCATCATCTCTTCCATGTTTCCTCGAGTAATTGGTTTGTGTTGTCGTGGAAGTTGTGGTAGGCGATTTCGATACCCCCATTGATTCATCTCCTTCCTCATCTGCGTGTCCATTTTCTTCCCCAACCCCCTCATCTTCCACATGAAAGAATGAAAATGGCTCGACAGTTTTTTTTCTAGACCCATCCTATTGTGCTTAGTCAGCAATGAATGACACCCTTCGAAAAAACAACCTGCGCAACACCAAGCGACAACTTGGAAACGTGCCTTATTCACAAGCGCCGCGCACTCCAAGTACTGCAGACCCCGCTGGATCAAATGTATCAGGGCACCTGGCCTGATTGTTGGTCGTAAAACATCATCGCTTCTAGCCGCATGACTTTCTTGCTGAAAGGTAATTGCTGAATCTTTAAACCCTGTTACACACAAAAACACTTAAGCAAGTGGTCTCAGGGAACCAAGGGCGAAAAAAAACCCTCAATTACGAGTCGCAAACGAGGGAGGGAGGCCACAAACCTGACTCCTGAAGATATCTACACGTTTTCACGCATGTGAGCTGATTGACAGGAAGGACTCTACGGAACCACACAGGCTCTGGAGAGCTGGTTCGGGGGGGAGGACAAAAGGGCAGGGGTGAAGGAATTCAATATTGAAAACGTACCTCCAAATCAGATAATTTACCTGGTCGGACGTCAGTGAGCCCGCCATAAGGAGCTGAAGGGATGCACGTGACAAAGGCGGGCAGCGGAAGCAGAGCACTGGTAACGAATTGGGAGTGCGAGACAGAGAAGGCAAGTTCCTGGCAGCGCCGCTTCAAGGTGGGGGGAGGGGGGTTTAAAGATGGAACGGAGCGTGATACGTGATACAAGCGACGAACGAAAGAATGTAAAAAAGACGTTGACGATGAAAGGAAAGGAGGTGAATTGATAAAGGAGAGGACGACACGACAAAAAAGGAAAAAAGGTTAGGCAAAAAAAAGCGGACACCAGATGAACGAATGGGGGGAGATGCGTGTGTGGGCTGTGGGAGGACGATGCAATCAAAGAGACAGCGGCTTAGATTATTGAAGCAGCGAATGTGGAGGAATGAAAGACAAGCGCAGCCGCAGCGCGCTGATCCGGTTATTATTTTTTTTTCGGGGTGATTGTGGTTGAGAAGGGTTCGGAAGAATGACGAGCTCAACGGGAGAGGGAAAACTAGGCCTTAGATGGTGGAAAGGTCTAGGGCATGCAGCGCGTTGCAGCAACACGGAAACTCGTACAGTTGAGAAATATTTGAAGATAGATGTGTATGTAGGTGTAGGTTAGGTTAGGTTAGGTGTAGTTGAAATGAGGGCGGATGAGAGGGAATGTAGGATTGTTACATGGGGCTTTTCGAAGGAAAGGAAGAGGGACACTGGTGATATGTATGGTGTAGTATGGATGGTATGGATTGCCCTTGACAGTCTCTGGGCGGGTTGATTGATGATTGTTTGGTTGATTGATTGATTGACTGATTGCCGGAGTGTATGGGGGTGGATAGAGGGATGTGTCTTTGGAGCCGTTTTGTCTTTCTTGGCAAAGGGCAAGAGACACACGAGAAGGTTGAGCAAGCGATGGAGGAGGAGAAGGATGCAAGGGTGTGAGATGGAAACAGTCGAGCCAACGGGGAAGTGAAGAGCAGCAGAGATGGGAGAATGAAAAGCTTGCCCACCCGCAAAGAGTAAAGTTGGAGGATGTATCCCGTACGGGGAACGAGAGAGAGGGAAGAAAGTGCGATTGAAGATTGTGATTTGAGATTGCAGATTGGCTGGGCTGGGCCGTCGGGTGTGGAACAAAAGAACGGGGGGGGATGATGGTGGTGGAGGTAGGGAGGGATGGCTGGATACCGCAGATGGATGTATGCCAGTCAAGCCGCCGCCCTCTCAACTCGCAGCAACAGGCGGGAACCACAGCAGCAGCAGCAGCAGAAACGACAGCCTCAAACCAAGCAGAGCTGAGCGGACATACAACGCCAGAACAGAAAGATCTGGCAGAAAACGTGTACAGTAGAGAAGTGAGTGCTCAGAGATGATGCGTTTACCCTTCTCCAGAACACAAGCTTGCCGGTATCATGCTCCACTTCAAGCTATGCATCGTAATATGTGTGCTTCCTGGCCTGTACCAGCACGAACTTGGGAACCGCTGGTGCTCTTCTGCCTCCACTTTTTCCAGCGAGTCTTGGCCACTTCTTAAACTGGGGCAGCTCCCGTCGCGAGCTCGCTTGTTGACTGATGGTGGTCTGGCAACGTCTGTCTTGTCTTGTCTGGGGTTATTTCCTCAACTTCAACCTCCCTCAACCTGAGCGGGACAACTAGTACTGTATGATACGGCGCTGGACTTGGGACCAGCCAAAAGCGAATACAATAATAACATGGGAAATTTCCAACCAGAGCCGCATCTTTAGGGAGATATGGCTTCATGAATCCTTGGGAGACCCCCTTCTCTACAGTAGTTTTATCTTTTCTGATTTTCAATAAGAGCAATATTCGTGGAGATGGCAAAACTCCGAACTCCCCTGTACTCGAGTATGGTTGCTTCCAAGGCTATTTTAACCAAGCTCCACTGTTTCATACGCATTATGCAAGCAAAACGAATTACCACGAGTGCCCGACCTCGAGTGACCGACACCACACAGAAAAAAAAAACCCGTGAAATCCACTATCTTCGTGAGCTATGTAATCTCCGGGCTCTGAGACAAAAGTTCCTGAGAAGGATTAGCGTTTTCCTGGCATGATAGGATCGGCGCTCAGGGCCCGTCGGATCTCATTAACTGGTTTTCGCAATTCTGTCATCTTGTCAAACGAAACTTATCCCGGGCTGACGGTGATACCGGTAGTGGATTACGCGTGTTTTTGCGGTGCTAGTATTGTACTCGTAAGGAATTATCGGAGGAAAGGAGGAGAACAAATTCCCCACACTACCAGAACAAAATTTCAATCTGGGTCTCCAATTTATTCCAATATTTTACCAGCGCAAGATATGGTGGTGGTGGTGGTGGTGGTGGTGGTGAATTTAGCTTTTAATCTTTACCGACACAGTAACCCACTCATACTCGAGGCCCTCTCTCCCTGCCCAACAGGTAAAATTATGGTGAAATTCAAGTTCAGGATGCGACAAAATGCAGAAAAAAAAAGCACAGGAGATCTTATTTCGAGGGTTACACAAAGGCCTCACTGGCACCCCTCAGGGATCAATAAGATAAACAATATAAAAAATAAAAATAAAAAAACCTTTTCCCCCAAAACTGTTGCCTTGCCTTGGCTTATCCAATGCATTCAATTCTCTTTTTTTCCATTCGGGAAAATTGATATATGCCTTCTTTGATTTGTTGTTTATAGGATGCACGGCTTACTCTCGCTTTCATGAGTCGAAAGATCTCTTCCTCTCTCTCATACCCCCCTTGTAGACCATACTGAAACGGTACAAGCACCGTATCCTGCATTTCCTTCTTACAAGTACCATCAAAGATCTCAGAGTAGGGAGGATCCTTTGATTCGTTAAATCCCGCGAAGTATGATATCCCTGTACCGGTATTTCGCTATTTGTTTTTCTTCCCTTCTTTGAATCCCCTTCCCTCCCCTCCCCACCACCCACGCTTTGACTGAAGGAAAGCGAGTGGCAGCAAGAGGCCACCTGAGACTTAAACTTGTGAACCACCTTCCATTCGATACGCTACTCAAAGTGTACCGTACGTGTTCTTTATGATGAACTCCTAGATCATTGGGGAGGAGGGAAAAAAGCCTTTCTGTCAAACCGATTTTTTTATCGTTACCATGGAATTAGTATAGTCGGGGGAACCATAAAGCACCAGCTTTCTGCGATTTCGAAATCCTCGTGAGACAGAACCGCTCTAGTCCATAATTGGAAATTGAAGAAAAGAAAAAGAAAAAAGTGGGCGGGAGCAAAAAAAGGCTGAAGGTCACCCACTTAATCCCAGCGCAGTGCCGGTATTTCAGTCCAGGGGAGGAGAGGAAAGAGGCAAGGTAAAAAAAAACTTGGGCCCTGCAAGAGCCTCTCAGCACCAAGCCTATTTTTTTTCTCCTTTCTTTTCTGCTCGGCCACACTGTTGGAGGGGCCCTAGGTGGAGATCCGAAAAGGAAAAAGTCCGCAACCCATAAAAACGTGGAGAAGCTGATTGATTACCTGACAGACAAGATCTGGAGAAACCAGCCACAAAAGGCTCAACCTCGTCTCCACACGGGCAACAGCACAGGTTTCAAAAAAAAAAAAAAAAAAAAAAAAAAAAAGACCAAACCCGAGCCCTCAGCAACGTTTGTTCCATCAATTCCAAGCCTGGAGTTGCAGTTTTAACGGTACGACATCAAACTACTAATCTACCTTCCAACGCTCTCTCTCGTTCACGTCCACTGTCAGTCTCAACTACTGTGCCTGCCAACTACCGGAATAGAGTAGAACAAACAATATGCCACCGAGGGTCAATATCCCCCCTTTAACGAGGGGCTGTCTGGTAGCATGTGTCTTCCTATCAGTCCTTACCGGCGCCCTTCGCTACCGGGACCAGGTGGCTCGTCAAGAAGAATACCCCCCGGATTCACCTACTGGTGGCGGGTCACAGATCTACACAGTCCCCTACCTGACGGTTGTCCCGGCCCTGTCGATAGTGTTTCCGTGGACGTTCTTGACAGCGGCGCTGGTGGAACAGAATATCTTTACCTTGGTCATCACACTGGCGACCCTATTTTATGGGGGGAAGTACTTGGAAAGGGCGTGGGGATCCAGAGAGTTTGGAAAGTTCCTGTTGGTGGTAGCGGTTGTTCCAAATGTCATTGCTTTCCTTCTGTATATTGTTTGGTTCGCACTGACAAGGAATGTCGAGCGATCGTATGTTTTCCCCCTTCCCCTTCCATTATCCAAAATCACCACCCGGACTAACCAATAATCAACGAATAGGTTTGCAACCATCTGCGGCGGCGTAGCAGCCCAATCTGCCTTCTTGGTAGCCTTTAAACAACTAGTTCCCGAGCATACAGTGACCCTCTTCAAGGGTCTCCTAAAAATCCGCGTAAAGCACTTCCCAGTAGCCTTCCTCTTCCTGAACACTCTCAGCGGCCCCATCCTCGGCACCGACGTCTCCACAACCCTCGCATGGCTCGGCTTCTTCTCATCCTGGACATACCTCCGCTTCTACAAAATCTCCCACGCGGACCTCTCCACCAATCAATCCCCAACGCTCAAGGGCGATGCTTCCGAAACCTTCGCGATGGCATACTTCTTCCCAGACCCACTCCACCGACCTGTTGCCATCATCTCTGAAGTCGTCTACAACCTCCTCGTGAGCTTCAGGATCTGCACGCCATTTTCCGCAGCGGATATCTCAGCCGGAAATTCAAGGGCAGAGGCTAGGGGGGATGCGAGCTTGGGAATGCTGTTGGGTGGCGGAAGGGGCGCTGCACAGCCGGGGAGTGCGAGGGCCGAAGCTGAGAGACGGAGAGCTATCGCTTTGAAGGCGCTTGATCAGAGGTTGCATGCTGCGGCGAATAAACCTCCTGGATCACAGGCTATTGTTAATGGTGGGGGCAATGGTGGTGTGCTCGGGGAGACGAGTTTAGATACGGAGCAGGCGGGGCCTTGATATTTACCGTGCTCGGATAAGGGGAGTAATGCAATTGGCGGGAAATGAGGGGAGAGGGGGAGTGGGGTATAATTAATGGATGGATGGATGAGGATGTATGAAAAGGGGGGGAGTTCTTGTAGATACGAATTCTCTTTTTTTATTTTTATCACGTGGCTCATGATTTACGGGTCTAATCCGGCCTTTGTTAGCGAGAGGATCCGGATTGGCTTGGATTGGACTGTTGCAGGTGGACGGTAATATTTCTTGTATCGAGTCATAATTTATGATTGGGCAGGCTTATGATATGTGAGGTGACGCTATAGCAAGAGAGGAGCTACGGACAACTACTCCTGCATAGATTTTTAAACTTAAGCATCATCGCACACACGTATGGAAATATCAGATGTAAGTTCCTATAAGTTGATTTCGTATTCATTGGTATTCATCTAATTCATTGCTCTAACCACTCCTACCCTCCAACAGACTAGCAAACAAACAGGCGAGGGACGAAACACCCAAGGTAAACCCAGATAGAAGAAAAGAATTAAGACGGTACGGCAAACTAGAAGATAGGTATGGCATGAAAAGGGAACAAAAATTCTATACAAGAGAAAAAGGGGCATTAGGCAAGTAGGCGATTATCGACCGTACTTCAACGGGGTCCGCCTCTTAAAGTAGTTTTGAAATTCCTTCTCGCAACTCCGGCCTTCTTCCTCTGCGCAGCCCTTGAGATGGACGAGGAAGTCTCCATCCTCGTAAGTTCCACTGAGGCCTGGCGCATCGGGGTAAGCGCTCATCACTTTCTGCGGGATCATGGCCATCTTGGTTAGAATAGTAGGGTGCCATTGAACAATGTGCTCCTATAAGCCGCCAGTTAGTTGACGGTCTATGTCAGAAGAGGACTTTGGTACGGAACATACAAGAGCGTGCTGCTCTGCCTTCTGAAACCCATAATATCTAAAAAGTGGATCAAACCAAGCATCAAGAAAGAAGTGAGCCCACGGCCCCGCCTTAATGATCATACTCCCGGGCTGCAATCCCTCGGCGTCCTGTGTGACGATGAACTGCACCCTCTCCGGAGTGACGTATTTGTACGTCTCGATAATGCTGTTCGGTGGGACGACGGGTACACCCCTGCGCATGATGCTGCCTAGTCTCTCGGGGGCCAAAATGTGCTCTTCTAGCGAGAGCGAGGGGTTCATGATTACGGCGTCTTGGTCGAGGGCCCAGAAATAGGTGGAGTATTTGTATTCCTTCATGGCGTGTCTGATGGCGGGGATGCGAGCCCAGCTGTTTGGTGCCTCGCCGACGGGGTAGTCCGTGATGTTCTTGATGAAGAGTGCGTAGCCTAAAGCATTGTTAATTGGGGGGTCTTTCGGTTTGCGTGTTCTTGCTCTCTTTCTCAGCGAAGAGGGGGAGGAGGAGGAGGAGGAGGAGGGGAGGATATACCATGCGCTTCAGCGTACTCCCTTCTGTTCTCTATTACCTGGTTGATGTAACTTGGTGGGTGCCCGGTTTTATCGATTAACAAAACCATCACCGTGTCGGGTGCGTCCGCTGGTGTCCCATCTCCTGAATTCCGACCGAACACTATCAACAGCAGTATCACCAGGAATACCACCGCATACAATGGTCTCTTTCGATCAAGGTATGCCCGTGGGACACTGCTCGCGAGAAATGGGGAGGAACGATGGTTCCTTGTTGGAAGTGCGAAATGCATTACGAGCTTCGGCACACGTGGGAGTTGAAGGTTTGTTTAATTCAGAATGCCGCAAGAGAGAAGAAAAGTAGAAGGAGAAAGTAAAAATAAAATTAAAAAAACGAGTGTGGGGTGGCCAATGGAGGCCGAAATTAGGACCGATGAAGTGAGAGGGTTTTATTAGTCTAAGTTTGGGTCCGAAGGTTCAATTCATCTGTGGCTGTTTTGTTGAAAGAAAAGAGTTCCCCTGAGGAAGATGGACGGTTTGTCGATCTCGATGCGTTGTATGTATCATACTCGTAATCTTTTTTCCTCTCTTCCAGTGGCACGTGCTTTTCCCTTTGTCTCAAAATCGCTTCCAGCTTACCGCAGGAACTGAGCCTCACGCTACTGTAAGAAGGTCCAGAATTCCCCTCTTTGGGTAACTTAAAGGGGGGGAGGGAGACTTGCTGTTGGCCATTCAGCTGAGACAAATAAAAATAAAAATGCGGGAGACACTACCGTACTTGGAAAGGCAACTCCAAGGTCTGCAGTGGGCGGGAGATTTGATCATCCTAATTCTTGATTAAATTATACTACATAGTATCTGTCAGCCAGTAGCCAACAAAGGCTCCACCTTTCTCGATACCAGTACCATATTGTACCTTCGTGCTTGTGCTGCAGAAGCGCAGGCACCCCCTGAGGAAGTCAGCAAACAATTAATTCAGGTTAACCTATAAAAGAATTCCTGCCTTGAGAGGAAACATCCCCCCGAGTATTTGTACTGGTACCGGCACGATATGATACATCTTACTGCGACTTTAACTTGCGAGTACTGTACACGGTACAGACGGAGGGGGGAAAAAAAATATTGTAGAATCATTACACGGTAACGGTAGTTTTGACAGCTATTGCTTGCAGATCACACAAACCTTCACTTGGCTCTTCCGGCTGCCGAATGTGGTGCCGGCAAGTGCCTTGCTGGGATTTAAGATCGGCGCACCAAAGAGTGAGTGGGCATACCGTACTGTCACGTGGGGAGTTCATCTTCAAATTTCAATGTCGGCAACCACTGCAAACTGATACCCTATTGGCTGTTTCCATTCGTGTCATTTCATCAACCAAACAAAGCTCGGCGGACGACAGCTCAAAAATAGATTTCTCTCCTCGTTTCTCCCCAATCCCAACACAAACCTTCTCGTATCATTCCTGCGTTCCTGTGAGTGGAGAGTAGCTCGCTTTACACCAGACGGGTACACCGCCAAACAAACACCGTTTCCTATGGAGCAACATCTTGGGGAGAATACGTCAATATATCACGGATGGGGATTATGACTTTAAACTAAACTCCAGACCAAACGTGTCGAGAGAAAGGGGTGAGAGAATATGCCAGCCCATCCGCAGACTGGGGTTCCTCTCAATATCATTTCTGGAGTTGATGTTGACACCCTGCTCGACATCCGCTTGACATCGAGACTATTCTTCAACTTCGTGCGGGCCCATAAGCGGTCAATATGCAGGGAGAGCTTGGCTTCAAGGTCTTCGCCCTCACAATTGGGAAATCCCGAGTGTCCACTTCGTTCCTATGACTCGCCTACAATGCCTATTATTGAAAAGTTGGAGCAAGCGGAGAGTGGATTAACTGTGAGAGAGATGCAATGGAGGTTCTTCGCCTGCGGTTGACGCCCACTGACACTATTGCAACATATGGCCGTCTAAGCATGACTGCCTTGTGCCGATGAGCGGGCTAGAATTGGTCCGGGATGCCCTACTGGCCTGGAGGCTTGTGATTCTCTGCGATATAACGTCCTGAATGGGGCCTAATCCGAGGCGGTGTAGGAAATTCTAATGAATTTAGTCGGCTACGCTTATGCTAGCATGCGGTGCGGTGGAAATGTTTTAGGGCCCTACGATCGAAGGACATAATTACGGCCCTGTATTGTACGTGCCATCACGCTCTAGACCATGCGTGTTTCGTGTGTGTGAAATCTTTTGGGGTGATATTATACGACTTTTTCACTCCCAAGATGCTTCATGCTCCCGCCCTTGCTCCTTTGAGATCTGCTATTGGTGGTATTGGCACTGAATTTTTGATTCGAAACTCCTTTCACCGCAACTGAAAATATTTATGTACTGAATAAAAATAGAACCCCTAGGTGTTTGAAAATCGAGAAGGAAAAACCCTACCACTCAAGCCAGAGCCGAGGAGAATTTATAAAACTTGAACCAAAAAAATATATGAAAGAATTTTTCAACATTCAAGAGGATGAGGAAAAACATACAGAAATTGTTGGGAAACTAGCAAGAGAGATGCTCCTAACAAAAACCGCACGAAAGAGGCTTTTCGGCTATAGCCAGAAACTCAGTTTAGGGTTATCCCTTCGCTAAGTTGAGAGGGCTGGGAAAACGGAAGGCCTCTGGAGAATAGAAAATAAGAGATAATGTGTGAAGCAGTGGCACATGTTAAGAACGGGCTTAACCAAGGCCAAGAACCAGCGATACAAAAAGACCTAAGCGGAGGGAGAAGGGCGAATAAGAGGGAATCTGAAGGGCAACCGCGGGAAACCTTTCGGGTGGAAAATACGGGTGGAGGGAAAGGAAGAAAGAAAAGTGCTAGCGGTGAAAGGGTTCAGGAGCGGCGTTATTGGAAGAGTCGTTGGGTATTACCACCTTGTAATTTGGAGGTGATTTAGGCTTTCTCGGAGAGCGTTTATCCACAGTATTCTAGTAAACGTTAGATACTCTCCTCTTGATTAGGGATATCTGCTAATAGCTTACCTTAGACTTAATATTTCATTGATGCCGATCTCTTGATTTCCTGCTCAACATCTGCTAAGAGCGCGTATATTGTTATCGACTCGCTGTCAGCAAATTTGCTTCGCCCTTGTCTTTCTGGTGTCACCGGAGGTGTACTCATGCCTCTCTCAGCGAGGGAGTAGGCACAATTGGGAACACTCAAGGCAGCAGCGAGATGTTCAAGAAGCTTCTCTTTGACTCTTGCTCTTCGGTCCTCGGCCTTTCATTAGTTAGCGAGATATCATCGGGAGCTGGGTGAGGGGATATAAACCTTCTCGAGTTTGTTGTGCCAATCGTCAATGGCAGCATCAAGCTCGGCAAGTGCTTCCTCCTGTTTCAACAAACTTTCTCTTGAGAAGACAGCCGAACGAGCGGACCTCAAATAGTTCAACATGCGAGTGTGTAATGTCCTTCGTCCATCCCTAAGAGATTTGTGAGTCTCTCGGAGATATTGGCACCTTGTTTCCAATTGTGACAGCTCTTTTGAAAGCCCTTCAACATCCTTTGGATCCAGGACACAAAATTCCTCGGAGCGAAGCCTTGCAGCAGTTTGTAGCGATTCGATCTGTCCATATGGATAGTGGATTGGCACTTTGGAAGGCTTTACACCTAGTGGAAGAGGTGAAGATATATTACTCTTCTTGTGGCGTTGCTTCGATGCGACCGAGTCGGCGGAACCTGGGCGCTCTACCTCAATATGCGGCCTAAGCCTGGTGGAGTTGTGTCGTACCGGAGGAGCAGAACCGGCGCGGGGCCGTTGGGTAACCCTCTTCCTCTCTGTGCTTCCCTCCGCGGTTACTAGAGATTCTACACGTCTTTCGAGGAACGCCGGCGCCTTTTGTAGAACGGGGCTGGTTTTTGGAGGGACCTGGGGCGGGGTGACCTCACCTGCTACTAGCCACGAGGCGTGGGGAGGCGGAGGGGGGGCCAAGGGCAAAATGGGCCTCTCGATAGGAGTTTCCATAGGATTAAACACTGGAAGAGTGTCTAATGCCGGCGGAGAACTTATGCTTGATACTAGAATTTCACTAAACGCATTATTTCGCCAACCAGCCGCGGCTTCTGTTTCCTGGTATATGGCAGGGCGGCCAGGTATTGTGGCTTCAGGCGGCGGAAGTCAGCATTGATATTGTTCCCACATTTCAGTATTACTAGGCCGGAATACTTACGAGAGTCCATATAAACTTCTTGGGCCTTTTTCATCATCTCGAAATCCGATTGACTTCCTTTGCGGCGAGTCGTAAATACGCCCTTTGCTCTTTGCTTTGCACTTGCGAGGCTAAAGCCGCTTGAAGGTTGGGATAGGGAATTCTGGAGACCCGAACTGGACGTTTCCTTTGGACTCACCACAGCCGTAGAAGGTGCCACCCTGGTCTGAGGAGGCCCCACTGGAGATGTAGCGTTTTCCAGCTGTTTTGTCGGAGAAGGATTTCGTGAATTTGAATAGAAATTTACGAAGTTATCGAAAGACATCGCCTTTGACAAAGAAGGCGCACTCTTCTTGTGCTTCTGCTATAGTTTTCGTCAATGGAAATCCAAGAAAGAGAGCCCGCAATAAAGTGGGGGACTTACCAGAACAGTTGGGGCATTTGCTGTTACAAGAGCAGCAATGTGCGGAAGCGCAGGAACCTTTGGCGGAACAGGTGGAGGAATACCTGCACGTGCTGGAAATGGAGAAAGGCTCATTGTGCGTTACTTTTAGGTGGTGACTGAATTCGAACTCCGGACTCCTCTTGAAAGAAAAACTGCTATTGCCGACAAGATATACAGATGCAGGATGGCAAGCGGACGCTCGGATTTCAGGAAACAATCTCAGTTTGCCTCTTGATTCTCTGAGGCCAGCCTCTCTTTTGCGAGTCTATCCTTTCCCGGCACAGAAAAATGTCAGGGAGGGTGGTTGGGAAGCGTCCAGGTCTCTTCCAGATATATACTCTTTTGGTCTAATGATCGGGGGATTTCCCAGACAAAGTAATGGAAAGAAAGCGGAGACCGCGGAGCGAGTCCCCCCTGCACATGCATCTTGTTTCGGGACCACAAAACGATACCCTTTTCGAAGATGCACCCGCTCCCGATTGAGTTTATATCCTCGTAAATCCGCTGCTATCGACAGGAAAGGAAGCGAAGGTTATCGTTAACAGGCATAGAACCACCACCGACCACATCAGCACAGACAGCATCAACTTTCCATGAATTCTTGTCTTTCCTTTTTTTCGTTAGCTGCAATGATTTACCACATTCAGCAAGTGTAACTGAGGAATGCTCGCCCTAACCCTTGTAGACAAATGCGCTCTAACCGGCTTCCTTTAGTCTTCCAGCCTCGCAGCAATGTCTACTCTCCAGCAGGACTTGCGGGGAACCAAATTTAGGGGCATGCAGGGCCATTGAAGCGAGATGGATGAGCTCCTTTGTTGATGTCTCCTTCAGGTGTATGGTTTGGGGGGGTTAACTTACGGCACACCGCAGTGGAGAGGGGGTCTAGAAGGTTACGAAGTTTTGGCTGCGCTAGCCAATCACAAGACAACCATCCCATCGACTCTTCAATTGTTGCCAAGCTTCTTCGGTAGGTGCCAAGACTCCCAGTTCCTACTGGTCGTCCGCAGGATCCCAGACGTTATCCCTGCAGCTGGATTACTCGGGTCAGGGGTTAAGTGATGAGACGGACAGGGGTTTTTGAGTCCGGGCGCTCGATACCGTGAGAGGTAAAAAATGTTTTAATTTGGTAGGAACGATGCTAGGAAGGGTAAGAAGCTTTGACATCTCGACCACCCTGTCCGTCTCATCACTAACCTCCCTACCCGAGTATAACGGGAATAAGGGCTTCCCAATCGCAACAACATTCTCTAGGTAGGACAATGCTAATTAGATGCCAGTCTGATGGAGCAAAGGATGAGCGTTTCATCCCATGTTTTGCAGCCTGTCCAGATTCAAATATGCCCTCTCTGTGCCCCAAACGGCCCACATCCTTGCCAATTCCCACGAACAACGTTTTGACCCTCCTTAATCTAGCCGCGGCAACCTATTACGGAGAAATGTTTTCGTACAGGATAGGGATTATTTTGCAGGCTACCCTAAATTAACCGTTCGCTAACCTTCTGCTGGGTACTTTGCCCGCATTCCAACCAATCGGTACCGACCCACTACCCCGAAAAAAGAAAAGCCGAAGGGATACCCCCCCGGGTTCAAGTGTTTTCCTTCCGGAGAATATTTTCAGGGCATCGATACAGTTGGTCTTATTATAATCCCTTCTCTAGATCAGACCTCCCAAGCACAGACTCATGATAGAAACAGTTTCCGTCGATTGTCACATTTTTCAGACTTTCATCAAGACATTGTGCCGTCTTGCAAAATAGTTCGATTTTACGTTCTGCTAGGGCCGTTTACAAGGCTGCCCACGGTTGGGCTTGTGAATTGCTAATCACGATCAAACCCTGGAATAATGTGTCAACCCAAACGTTGCCCGAGAAACGGGAACCCTGGAAGCTCGAAACTGTTATGTTCGTTACCAGGCCATAGGAAGAGTCGGTTGAGCAATACTTAATATCGGCCAGAATGTATGATGCTATCGGACAATTGACAACCAGCAGTTGTTGGGAAACCTCCATCTCTTTGCCTATAATAATTAATTGGAGGGGATTAATCCTTTCTGCCGAAACCTACAGCCCCCTCCCCGGAAAAACGTAAGCAAACACGCATTAACAATGCTTTTTTTCGCAGTCACAAAGTCCGACAGGAAGTTATGGATCAGTTATGTGAGGCAAATCGGTCGAATATATCCCTGTCTGTTTCGGTTAACGAGCTCCTGCCCCTGTGTGCTTGAGTATACTAACAGGTACACCGCAAGTGGGGCATAGGTCGAAGCCTTCTTGCTTTCGCACTGCAAATCATGATGCACATGCTCGCATCACCTTTCAACCTACTTGCCCTTTCCCCCAGCAGGAATACCCCCCCTCGCCCTATCATGAAGAAATTACACAGCAGCAGCCTAGTATTCTACTAGTAGATACCGCCAGACGCCGTGCACGAAAATTTAGAAGTTCGTGTTGGTGGCCTTGCATGCACCAAATCACAAGCCTGGGCGGCGGGAATGAAAGGGTATCATCCGGACGTGACAGGAATGTCACACGGGAGTGGTACAAGTACGGATGGAAGTGAAATCAGGGACACCTGGTTGCAATATCAATCCGCCGCCTTGCGGGAGGGGGGAGAAGGAAGGGAAGGAAAAGGAAAAAGGAAAAAATAGATGGTGCAAACTGGCCCGATAGGCAGGTGCTCGAGTAAAGACCCACGATTTCGGTACTGGTGGATGGGCGGGGGAGTGTGGTGGGCCTCGTGCTTTCACATGCCTAATACGGCGCAGTTGGGTCTGGTAAGTGGGTAAGTTGAAACAGCATGCTAAGCTTTACCATACAGGCCTACAGCACTGATCACTGGCACAGTGCTTGTGCAACACCGCGGCGGGCGAGATGGCGGGGATATGGTCGCAGTTACTACAGGTAGTGAGCGACCACTACTCGAGCACGGTACTAGTACTGTAGACTGAATGTTTAAAAGTTAAAAAAGTAAGAAAACGGGCTCAATCTAAACCAAAAGTAGCCAAAGGGGGGACACACGTGTCCATACTTTCCACTCTCCCGGCGCCCCCACCAGTGTCCGAGTAACCAGGATCCCGGAACAGAGAGAGGGGCTACTCGGGCAGGGTGTGGTGGTGTGGTGGCAATGTTCTGGGAGGCCGACAGAAAGGTAGGCAGGCAGACAGACAGACCGGCTGCCTTGCTCATACCTGCTTCTGTCAATTTCGTAAGGGCAAAACAAAATAACACAAAAATTACCTGCACATTTCGTCCGCATTGGCCACCTACCTGAATGCCTAACTAATTGGCTTGTGGTGGTGCACTGCTCGAGTATCCCTTACACTAATTACACCTATGCGATTTAGGCATATCCCCCGTCTTCGAGTTCTTAGGGCGCTCCACGAGATCTCTGCTTTTTTCTTTTCTAAAAGGGAAAGGGAAAAAAGTAAAATGCGCTAGTACACGTACAGTACTTGTACGGGTACAGCACTTTACCAGCAATGGTGCGCCCCCTGGGCTTGTCTTGTTTCGTCTTGTCTATCCTACTACTACAGTAGTCAAAGGCCTCTGTCCTTTGATTTTCCTTGGTTATGCCTGTACTAGTACAAGTATTTGATACAGCCGGCCGGCCAAGTTTTTGTTTTTCAAACCTGCCTACTATTTGAGGTGATTGTTATGATTGATCGTGAACGATGGAATACAAGTTCCCATGACGCCGCGTCTTACCACTACCGCAACGCTTTCGTCCTGTTATTTGCGGTCTCGTGTGGCGTTTTGAGTAAAAAAAAACGGGGGGAAGAAAAAAAGGAAAGGAGAAGATGCAGGGAAATTTCACCGTTGTTGCGTTGCGCTGCGCTCGAAGCGGTTATCCCACCGCCCACGTGCGTGATAAGATCAAGGTTAAACTAGCGAACGCAAGTTAAGTATGTCTTAATATCGAGTGAGCAGTTATGTCTCCGACTCGCCTATCCTACCATGCGGCATCGTAGGGTACTAGTGTCTGCCATCCGTCCGAGCATCCGAGACAGGACTTGCCGATTTTCTTGCTTGGGGTGGACGGGTTGGTCCTGTTGCTATGGCCACTTGCAGCTGCGAAATTGCTGGCGTTAAGATGGCTTAGCAACTGGGCCGGTTTTCTCCGGACGAATACAGGTAGACAAAGTCCCCACTAAGCTCTCCCGGTACTCTGTTCCGGTAAAAGGGGTAGGTATCGTATACTCGAGTAGGTGGTGATGATGGTGGCAGCGGCAGTAGGAAGGCTCATGCCATTAGATGCTGACTGGCATTCTTTGTTGTAGATCACGCAGAATATGCTGTAGGTGGTGTGCGATGGGATTCCTACTGTACGAGTACAGCATGATGTGCAGGAAGGATGGGAGGATGCACGGAGGGGAAGGAGGGAGTGAAGGAGCACGTGCTACCTACAGTACATGCAGCACCTTAAATTAGCGGAATCTGGAGAGGGTCTTTTAGGGATTTTTACTCGCTCCTCTCTGTACTCGTGGGGGCACGCTTGCAATGTTTGGTTGGTAGCCCAGAGAAGTCGAGACAAAGCTCTGATACACTACTATGTAGCATATGGATTGCCTATTACTGCGAGATGTGGTAAAGTCCAGCGCTTGAATATTCTACTAGGTGTGAGTGCATATGGTGGAGGATCTCTGTTTTGAGAAAAATGCGTACCCGGGATTGGGGATGGGGGTTGGCGGGTGAATGAGTGGTACAGTGATGGTACTGGGGGGGGGGGCATTGTCAATTCCTAGCCTCTAGGCTTTTCTACTATGATACAGAGTGTGGTAGTAATAGTTACTGGTGGGCATCCTGGTTGGTGAAGTCTAGAGTCTGGATCAAGCCTGGGCCAATCCCGGTGGGATTCAGGGTTTCAAAAAACTTATCAGTGTCTCCCCCTTAAACTCCACACCACTACCGGTAGAGCAGAGAGCTCCCGTCATATCACTATCTTCCTTGCTTATTACTCCATCCCCATTTCTTTATCGAATGCCGTATTGTGGGAATCTCCACCCCCCTAAACACCCCCTAAACCCTCCCAACTACCCCATTCCATATCAGATATCTTTCTTCCTCTCCTTCTTCTTTCCAGAACCCGTCTCTGATTCCTTCACACATGCTGCTGCTTGCTGATATAGACTACCGTATAAAGTTATTGTAGCTGCTATATTTAACATACAGTATAGCCCCCATCTTACTGCACAGTATCATACTTGTCACAGGCAAGAAGTGACCGAAAACAGGGGTTCGGAAAATATATGGTTAAAAATCCGTGCGCGACCCAAACTTACCACTCGTATTTTCGGTCACTTCTTGCCTGTAACAAGTACATAAAGCACCTGGATTTCTAATAAAATCCATATGCGGTGCCCCTAGATAATGTTACGGTGCAACAACAACTACCCCCACCAACAACCACAAAAACGGCTGATCAAATATTCAAGCCCGCAAGTGATCCCTCCAATGGCATATATGTGTAACAACATGATACATCACGGGATTCGCTTCACCTTCAGCCTTAACCGGACCCATTTATTCTCCCCCCCCCCCACACCCCTGGGGTAATTAATAAATAAATCGTACCCGATTAGAGATGGAAAATCTCGGTTGAATAAACCCGACGGAAAGTGTAAACAAGGAAAAATAAAATAAAGAGATTTAGGCAGTGTTCCGTAACGTTTGGATTTCAGATACCCGAGTACTGCCCGTATGCACCTGTATGCAGGCATGGGGGGACTTTCTTGCGCAGCAGCGTCCGGGTCGGGAGAGGTCAGTGAAGTGCCCTCGTGCGCACCTTTGGGCATCGTTTGGTTGGAGTCGCCCCTCCTCTCCCCCTCGGACGCACAGTTCCCGGTTATCGGTATTGTTACAAGTGTATTATTTTCCGTGTCTGCCTACCGTAAAAACTCAGTAAATCCACCATCGGCGCTCAGGCCCCTAGCCCCACGGGATCTCAGGTGAAACACCCTGAGAGGGAATAGTATTTTCCAGACG
>Ga0307507_10004069_pt1 | contig 26730 bp, 24 predicted proteins | sample 7_EM_MG_FD_207223 | JGI IMG/M metagenome (GOLD analysis project Ga0307507, IMG submission 207223) | Populus trichocarpa ectomycorrhiza microbial communities from riparian zone in the Pacific Northwest, United States - 7_EM | ecosystem: Host-associated > Plants > Roots > Unclassified | place...
CCAATCTGGGATCATGCCCCTTCACTTTTTTTATTTTTATTTTATTTATTTCATGTACATTTTCGGTATTGGATTCGACGGGAAATCTTGGGCGGCTTCCCCGTGATGGGCGGTTTCCCGGTGAAATACGTTAGACGCTCACCGGAGCTTTCTTGTTTCAAAAGAGCTGGAGGTTCAATTCTCCTCGTGGTTGTAGCGCACTGGTAGTAGAGATACCAACCCACTGTGACGGCAGAATAGCCCCACGCTGCCCAAGCCCGAACTAAAAAGAGCCGCGGTCACAAGTCCACCACTCTTGCAGAGGCGGCTAAGCCCGCAGGGCAGACAATTGAAAATAAAAAAATTCCTCAAGGGGAAAACCACTCAGTTTTTTCCCCTCAGTAAAAGTCTCCACAGCTACCGCAAATATTCCCGCTCATTTACCCGGCCTATTTCCTGAATGTGGTTTGAGTGCATAATCTGGCTACTGTCGCTATAGCTTAGAATAACCCCATCTTATCCTAGTAGTGCGGGCTGTCTGAGGACTCAACGTAGCAAAGAGCGGAGATAGTTTTGGTACTGTACGGATACATACGGAGGTGGAAGGACGGCCACTACCTAGCATAAACCCTAGTTCAATCATAATCCCGGACTGTAAACAATTCGGGCGGGGTGGTACTATTGTATAATACCTACACGGTGTATCACATATCTACAGCATCGAGCGGAAACTCTTGCTCCGGCCACCAAGTCGCGTGACATCTCTAGGCCCAACCCAACCCCACCACAGCTCTTGGGTCTCTATGGGGTTTAGCCTTGGGCTCCCAGATTTTACAGATGGCTGGTTTTCGAGGCTACGCGGAATCCCTCCCCAGAACTTCCTGTCAGGACAGAACTGAAGTTTCAAGGCATCAGGAATACGCGCAACCCCCGACATCACGCCGGGTTTCCCTCAAGGTTGCTGGCTTGCCAATTCAGCATCTCAATAACATCTGCGCACAGCAGGCGCTACGGGACGAGTGAGACTCTGTGTCGGTATTCAGCAGCTAGGCAAGAACCTCTCCACTATTACAAACTTCATTTCTTCCAGCAATTGAAGTAGATGAACCTCCAATCCCACCCTTTCAGCAGCCGTGATACTGCTATCCCAGTATATGACCCCAGTACAACTCGGCCTACCTTTTTCACAACGGGGCCACGCTTACAAAAATTGGCTCACGCTCTTGTTACGTTCGATGCTGTCTTCGCTGCACCTTTCCCTTCATAGGGCCTGGGGTAGCTAGTTTGCAGGAACCTTCCCCGATGCTGGGGTCCCAAGTGTAGGACCCCCACGAATAATCGCCAGGTTTACTCGCTATCTTACGTCTAGGTCCCTCCACGATAAAGAGCCTTAAATTTCCTCTTCTCTTCGCCAATCCTTCGAATGAGCCCTTCTGCACAGCTACCATTAGTTGAGAAAGTGTTTGCTAATGTATACCATTACTAATATCTACTTTATCACCGTATGCTTCTCCCTCTCCAGACCCCAACGGTAGCTCGCTCACCTGATTCATGTAGGCTATCGCGGTGATAGGAGGTGCTTTGTTCGGTTTTGATATCTCATCTATGTCTGCTATGTTAGTTTTATCTCTATATAATTCCTTTTTTTCTTTTTTTCTTTTTTTCTTTCTTTTTTTCGAAAGGAGGCGCTGTTGCTGACAGCAATTAAAAAGTATTGGCACGAAGCAGTACAACGACTACTTCGGGCCTAATATTCCTTCTAATGTGCAAGGTGGAATAACCGCCGCCATGCCTGGCGGGTCCTTCTGTGGTGCTCTCCTTTCTGGTTTTATTTCGGACAGAATGGGTCGTAAGTACAGCATCCAGGTTGGAGCTCTCATCTGGTGTTCGGGCTCCCTCGCGATTTGCATAGCGCAAAATGTCCCCATGCTTGTTACGGGCCGTTTCATCAACGGTTTCTCGGTTGGAATCTGCTCGGCTCAGGTCCCAGTTTACATCTCTGAGATTGCTCGTGCCGACATCCGTGGCCGCCTTGTCGGTTGTCAGCAATGGGCTATTACTTGGGGTATCATGATTATGTTCTATATTTCGTACGGGTGCTCCCGTATGGAAGGGACTGCTTCCTTTAGGGTCCCATGGGGTCTGCAGGCAACCCCAGCTGTTATCCTGTTCATTGGGTTGCTGTTCTTGCCGAGATCCCCTAGATGGCTTGCAAGGAAGGATCGTTGGGAAGAAGCCGAGAATACTTTGGCCTTACTGCACGGAAATGGGGATGCCAATGACCCGTTCGTTAGACAAGAGATGGAGGACATCAGGGCTATGGTCGAATTTGAAAGGCAGAATGCCGATGCCACATTCTTCGAATTGTTCAAACCTAATATCATCAACCGCACCCATATTGGTCTCTTCACACAAATCTGGTCTCAGCTGACTGGAATGAACGTCATGATGTATTATATTGTGAGTGACCAGACTCCTCTAATTCATTAAGTTGGCTAACTCCCTCAGACATACGTCTTTGCGATGGCCGGGCTAAGCGGAAATAACCTCCTCCTCTCCTCCTCTATCCAGTATATCATAAACGTGGTAATGACCGTCCCCGCCCTCCTCTGGATGGACCGCTGGGGTCGTCGTTATACGCTCCTTACCGGTTCAAGTCTCATGATGATATGGCTCTTCACCAACGGTGGCCTCATGGCGCTTTATGGTCATCCCGCCCCACCAGGTGGTATTGACGGTATCAAGGCAGCATCCTGGATAGTTCATGGATTCGCATCCAAGGCGATCATCGCATGCAGTTATCTATTCGTTGCATCCTTTGCTATCACGTGGGGCCCTGCTTCTTGGACCTATCCTCCAGAGCTTTTCCCTCTCCGCATTCGTGGAAAGGCTGTCGCCCTTTGCACATCTGCAAACTGGCTTTTCAACTTTGCTTTGGGTTACTTTGTCCCGCCGGCCTTCGAGCACATCAAATGGAAGGTGTATGTTGTCTTCGGGGTATTTTGCGCGGCCATGACCATCCATGTCTTTTTCTGCTTCCCCGAAACAGCTGGGAAGGGCTTGGAGGAAATTGAGACCATGTTTCAAGAGAAACCTCGAGCGTGGAAAACACACGTCTCTGACAACCTTACCCCTGTAGGAGTGCCGAGGGTCGAGAACTCGGAAAAAAACCCGCATGTGCATCATCACGAAGTATGAGTGGTGGAGAGCAACCCCTTTTGTCTTTCTCTTCCCTCCGAACTAGATATGGTAACTAGGTTTTTGTATATTTTAGTTTGCCCATTTCTACTGTAGGGTAGCGGGCGCTGAGCGTATCGGGGCGGAAATTGGAATAAGATCGCGTGAATATAAACATGGTCTCATCGAAGATCTCTTCTCTCTCGTGATAGTATGTTGACCGTTGTAGCCTATAAGTGATTACCATCTTTTCCGCCCACTGTAGCAGGGCTTACTGGAACTATGCACAGATAAAATGAGTAGTCCTTTTCCAATGAAACAATGATCATCAAGTTTTACTGTCTATTGTTGTATGTGTCGCTTGTTCTACTACAATCTATCAGATATTACTACTTGCCAGTTTCGCCCCAAGTTGGCGGTTACCGGGATATTTAGGACCTATCCGGGTGCACTAGGGCAGTGAAACCATAGGCTTCGCAGGTATGAATTTCCTTCAGTTGCGCCAATTGCAAGTTACAGAAATGATCGAGTCTGTACCGTGCAAGAGTGTGTTCGACCGTCCCTGGGGGCAACGGGGTTGATCGTGAGGGTCAGCAGTTATCTGGTCTCCTAGTGCCAGACACTTAAAACTAAGCCTCTTATTGCCCAGTAATACATATTATACATATCAGTGCCTTGGCATAACTTTGTACTTGTCCCAGGCAAGAAGTATCCGGAAACAGGGATTCGTAAAATATATGGCAGAAAATCCGTGCGTATCACAAAAACACCACTCGTATTTCCGGATACTTCTTGCCTGGGACAAGTACTCGAGTACTGTGCTCATCCCTGCTCTTAAATTCTCACCTTACCATTCCCAACCAATACTCCCCTAATAAAAGATTAGAGTCGATGGGGTTAAAGAGGAGCTAATTCTGGGTGGTGCTACTTATATAGAGTTCGTTTCTCAAAAAGCCTTGATGTTATAGAGTACAGTATTCATCACTTTTCGCTCTAAGTAACTTTAGGGTCGATATCAGACGCCCGGCACCATAGTCTTCCATCGCTAGCTTAAGTTTTTCTAGACTCGATGTCTACTTGACCCGCCATACTCTTAGAAACGATCTTAATGTATTCTTAGCTATAATTCTTTTTGCTTAACATCATAGCTCAGCAACTTGGCTCGCTTCGGAATGACGAATTTCTGATCATTGTTGAGGCTCAAATGCCAAGCCTGTCTGTGTTACCTTGGCCATCGAGAACACCTCCTGAAAAAGTCAACGTCGCCTGAAAGTTCCTTCCAAACCAAATCAACCAGAAACACCAGGCCAATATTCACGATGGCCACAGTTCAAGCCCAGACGATCCTTCGGGACCCACAACTATTTTACTGGATCTTGTTCCCGATTACGGCTGTCATGGTTCTAACGGGCGTATTACGACACTACGCTACAGTGCTGATGCAGTCGGATCCTAAGAAGCAGGAGCTTAACGCTATTTCTGAACAGTAACTTTTCTCTCCCTTATGTTTGGTGTATGGTCCTGACAATGGGGATTGTAGGCGTAATTTACTTCGGGGCGTAAATCTTCGAACAAATCACAACCAGATCCCGCTTTCGTCGTTCATTGCGAGGAAAAATTACCTTGTTGCGGCCTACAATCGTGGGGACTTCCTGAAGGACCCGGAAAATAAGGGGAAGCCACCAGCGAACCCAATGACGGACCCGGCAGGAATGGACCAGATGATGAGCATGCTCAAGGGAAACATGGCGATGATGGTGCCGCAGACATTGATTATGGGTTGGATTAATGCTTTCTTCTCTGGATTCGTAATAAGTACTCACTCACCCACCCTTCACTGTCCTCCGTAAGCTCTTTTACTGATTTATGTGTCTCTTAGTGAAACTCCCCTTCCCCCTAACTCTCCGTTTCAAATCCATGCTCCAATCTGGCGTTGCTACCCGGGATCTTGACGTCCGATGGGTCTCCTCCCTCTCATGGTACTTTCTCAACCTCTTCGGCCTCCGTAGCATCTTCACCTTCATTCTCGGAAACGAGAACTCGGCGGACCAGATGGCGCAGCAGATGCAACAAATGAATCCTGCCGGTGGAAATGCCATGTTTGCGCCCGGGCAAGACCCTAACAAGATGTTTTTGGCCGAGGCGGAAAACTTGGAAGTTGTTGGCGGACAGCACGAGTGGGTTCTCGATGGGGTCGTCGATAGACTACTTAAAACTAGGGTTTAGATGGCCTTAGAGGGGGAGGAGGAGGGGGGGAGTTTTACCAGAAATGGTAACCAAGCTTAGATATCAATGAATGCGTAATCTTTCGGTGTTTTGATTTTGGGGGCTGTGGGGGTGGGGGTGGGGGTTTAGATTGATAGCTATTTTATGTCAAAATTATCCCCGGATTCGTTGTTATATTCCAAACTCACCGAGTGCTTGATTAACTAACCTCCATCCCCCCGCCTGGAACACATCAAATTACCAACCACCTAAAGTCAACATCACTACCATTATACGCCCACCTAAGCCCAATAAGCCATAAACCTCCATTAAAAGGTTACTAAACCCAATACTTGACAAGCGAACACCATCCCACACCGCTTAGCCACAGTAATTCCCATCTGTGTGCAGTAGTACTCGGCGGATCTAGCGGTGACCTCACCTAACTTAGGCCCAAGCTCGGGTGAGAGTTAACCCCAACCCCAATCTCATCTCCATGTGAGTGTTAACTTACCCCTAGGCTATGTTTCCGCTGGTCAATAATCTCGTACCTTTTATAGTAAAAAGCCTGCTGGGGCGAACAACCTAACCCAGGCCCTTTTAGCGGGAGATGCAGTTGGCGGGTTCCTTGGACTATGCACAGCGTCTGTATCACAGGCAAGCAAGCATCGACCTGAGCTACATAATACAACTCCCTCTGATAACCGAGGAAACTTCTAATATGAGAGTGCTTGATGATTGCTGGGGGTAGGAGTGCTGCCTCTGAGACTCTTACTCTTACTTTCTCCGGCCCAAAGGGGTAGCCACAGCCGGAATGTTCACGATGAAACGGTGGATTTTGCTACTGTAAGTAAAACAGGTTTGGGGCGGGTACTGTACTCGAGTATATTGATAAGTGTGCAACATACAGGCGCCACGACATCCCTAACCTATGGTTATCCTATCCACGGAATTGCGGCCAACTTCAAAGTCGAACGTCGCGAGGGTAATTTACTACTCTAGGCTCGGGAGAAAGCCTAATTCATGTCGAGTGATGCATGGTGATGTCCCTGTCTCTCTCGGGTAAGTAAAAGATCCCAGGGGTAGACTGCCCCAGTTCATCCCCTAACCTCTGAGTCACCATTAGTTTTCCTTTGCGATTGGCCGAGATGTTTGGATATCGACTTGAAGGGTTTTCAAGTTCTCATTAGTATGCGCTAGAGGGAACCCAACTGTTCGAATCGAGCCGGTAGCACTGGTTAGCCATAGCAACCCTCTAACATTGACTACATGAAATGTTTCGACCTTGAATTCCAGTGCATCATTATTGCTCACTCGTCCTCCTAAAAAGTATATTATGGGAGTGCTGTACCCCCACCTGGTAGCACCATCATACACTCACAACAAACATAATATCTCTACACACATCGAACGCACTCACAGTTATTCTAGTAAACCCGACAGGCGCAAAATCCCAATGATCATCCTCTTCATCCTCCAAATAGCCTTCTGGTACCTGGTTGCCTTCCCCTTCCACTTCGCACGGGCCACCGTCCTCCCCCCGGCCCACATACTCCTCAACATCCCACTGATTAGAACCCTCCTCTTTCTAACCCTTGACCTCTGGGCTTACCTCTTCCGTCTACTCAGCCGAATAGCGCGAGAATCCCTCAAACGAGTCCTTCTAATAGCCAAAACATTCCTCGTTCTCATGACACTAGCATCTAGCATCTACCCAGCAACCCTAACCTACGCTAAGTACATACCCACTTTCCTCAGGATGGAGAGGGATATAACCGCCTGCTGGTTCGTGGTGCTCCTGACAATGCATTACATTGGACTATCCTCCGATGGGGAGGTATGGCGAGTGATGGGGTATCTGAGGAGGAATTACTATGGGGTGCTGATTGATTGTGCGGTGGCTTGTTGTGGGGTTATGTGGGTTGCTGGAACTTTCACGGAGTGGGCGAAGGTTGTACTGTATGTTGCTTTCGCCATAGTGGACGTTTATCAGTTGGAGTGGGTGGGTGATAGGGAGGGGAGGCTGGGGCAGCAGGAGAGATTTGAGGTTTGGGAATGGTGTGTGCGGGCCACCCAGGATTGGCGAGTTTGGGTTGAGGCCCAGGCGGTGAACGGTGGCGAGGATTTGGAGGGAGCGGGGCCCGATACTCGGACTGAGCAGGTCCCTGTGCCAAACCCTGAAACTCCGGAGAGTGAAACCACTCCAGAGCCGATTATTACCGAAGCCATCAGCACTCCCCTCAACATTCTCTATACCCATACTGAGGCCTAAGCTACAGACACACTTAACGCAAATCCCTCAGAAGCAGCTTCTTCTTCCCCCCTGAATGCCTAGCTTCACCGGGCTCATTCAGTAGGAGGTGAAGCTGGGTCAAATTATTGTTTATCGTAGCCCTTACTATGCGATACATTACACAGAGTATCACACTATCGTTTCTCATTTCGGGGACTTCCCCAACGCATTTCTTAATCATAAGCTCACAAGAGATCCAGTCAATGAAGATACCCCAACTAGCTATACACCCTGCTGTGGCAAGTATTCGTGTAGAGTTAGAACTGAACTCGCGTTCTCGTTCAGCTAGCTAGCCAGTTTGTAAGTTATACATCACATCATAAGAAAATTCTCTATATACAATGTTTATAGCTCCGCAAATCTAATGAATCCCACCCACCAACTCAAGCATAAAAATAATGTTCCTTGCCTATCATAGAGCCTATCCACAGACTAACTCGACTTGTAAAGATTCCCCGAAACCCGCTCTGCTCGGGTGAGGCCTGATAGCAATAATAATCGTACTGCTAAACATTCCGGTAATCCTATCTTGACTTAACTAGCCTATCCTCTAGCTTAGGGCTTATCCAAAGCCAGAGCCAAGGTTTCCAAATCCCACTCTGCCCAATCTCACATTCCCTCAAAAAAAAACCCCCCCTTCGCAATTGCACTCCCACCCTCATGCCCCCGCGAGGCCGTCACATTATATTACATTCTATTAAAACACGACAACAATCCCATGATAGAATACTCCCCGTGCTGAAGTGGTGAGGGACGCCAGAGCAAATTATTCACTACTCCCGCGTAAGCCGCGCACCTATCAGAATGCACAAGCACTAGACGCACACATAATACATCTCTTATGCCCGGCCACGGGTTTTTCCTCGTCGGGTATAGTCCTCGTCTCTGTAAAGCCGGATTTGCGGCACGAGTGAGAGATCGTGACCCCATGACCAAAAGGAGGGCAGGTTTGATCTTATTTTGTTTCGATCTGTAATACGTTATAATACCTTCTATAATAAGGCGTTTTCGTTTCCACCCCGGAGTTTTATTTCGGGTGGATAACAGATATACTAGCTAGGAAGGTAGGTAGGTAGGTAGGTAGGTAGGCAGGAAATTTAATTTATCATACCGCAGTGTGCAAGTGAGACATGATAGATGCTGAATCTCTCAGAACAGTGTTATTGCATCTACTATTTCCTTCGTCTTGGTCCAGGATCGGACTTAGACGTCTATTCCCACTTCTACCGTACTAGGCTAAACCGAGGCTTGCAAATTCCAAGGCATTTGAAACCACCAGATTTGTAGCACGCGTGCTACCTTAATTCTGGAAAAAAGGTTAACACCATGCACGATGCGGCGACAAACAGATAGGTAAGCAGACGGCTAGTGGCGGGGGGATATTCCTTACGGGGCGAGTCGTGTGCTGGTGATTGACGGATTTACGCTCAGAGGTCTGCATGATCATCAGATGATCGGGCTTGATACAGACAGGTCAGTCACAGAGCCCGCTGTCGCATTGTGCTTATGACTGGCTTAGCCTTCGCGATTGTTTGGTTTCCCGGATGCTCTTCATGTAGAAGGAGGTAGAGGGGAGTGGTGCAACGCTCGTGCATCACAACTTGCAGTACTCGATCGCATCAATAAAGTATAACTTAGGACCATTCTTTCCATAATAACGGCTAATAAATAATGACAAAATAAGTACCCGTAGGGAAGATAAAATAAAAAAGGCTCCCAGTATACACTAGAAGAAAAAATAAAAAATAAAATTATAAATCAGCAATGAATTTGGTTCCCTTTTCTTAGGCCATACCCCAGGGTGTATGCCATGATTTTCCCGTACTGGTACGAATAAATCGCGGACTTTTTTTTTAAAAAAGGTTCCCTTTCCTTAAAGCGTAAGGATATGGATCCAATCATCCCTTGCGGTCCCTCTCTCAAAGAATTGCTTATTTGTTGTCTAAGATTGTTCTTGGTCAAGGACAAGCAGCCCTATCATTTAATAATATGCTCTCACCAATCAAAAATAACTGAACACCTCCCAGTAGCAATCAATTGACCATGCCTATCCCAGGTGCAGCAGCGGGAAAAAATTCCACAGAATTTTTCAAGTGCCAGAACTATGGGTAAGAATCACTATGATCAACAGCGCTCATTAAGCACGGAGGCCACCTCAATAAGAGGCTCTAGTCGACCAATCACCATCTGCCCCACAACCCTGAAAAGTAAGAGATTTTCATGGAGTCGCAACAAAATTGAATCAAACCTACCATCCACGAGCACCGAAAAATCTTTCCCGTGCATACGAGGGCAATAGCACAGGTCAGGGTTTAGACGTGGATATGCAACTAGGATCGGGAAGTTCTTGGGTTTGTGATATCTGACTCGCAGGCCCCATGGGGACCCCAGAGGGAAACGAGGGGGAGGGTTGTATTGTGACCCTAGGGTGTGAGCAAACCGTTTCACAGTACTAACTCAACATTGTACTTTTTGCTACATATCAATGCTGATGCTATGGTATGCACGTAGCTAAGTCAGTAAGTGAGTCAGTTAACTAAGCACAGGTAGACTAAACAACAGCTCTGTAGGGGGGGAACGAAGGGATACAATGACAGTAAAATAGACAATACGTCGTCGGCCTCAGCCTAAACAATATCGTGGCTACTGGTTCCGCATCTCCATATGGCCGCCGTCGGCGCGCTACCCAGAACCACTTCACAATTCAAAGCAGAGTCAAACACAGCAAAGCAAAGTGAAAGGGCATGGATACGTGTCAGGTTTGGTGAGGCTAGTGAAGGGATATGGAAGGTAATACTCGCACAGACGGTGACAAGGGCTTGCCCCAGTGTAGATCATCTGGTTACTATGTTTGAGCTTTCGACCCCAGCTAGAGTAGGCGATACATGATTGACGCTGCGCATGAGGAGGGCGAGAATTTTGGTTCTTTCCCCCCTCCTTTTACTTCCCACTCTGATTCTTCGCCTCTCCCCCCATTTAACCACTCCCAGTTCATGGCCTATAGCAGGTATAGTACGGTATCCCTCTCCTGTGCAGCCAGCATCTTGCACAACCCCATACTATCCTGTACCTTATCCGGCTATTCACCCATCCATCTGCCTATCCGCCCGCCCACCTATCTATCCACCCATACCATCGAAGATATCCCAGCAGCACCGTGGCGGGAAATTTAAATTGTAGAAGTACTCTTACTATTGAGACGATCGAAAGATAGATCCAATTGTGACTCTTGATCAAAAAGCGCTCTCTGATACTAAACTAGGTACATGTGCTCCCTTCCATTTTTCCAAGGCTGTCCGTCTTTTTCGTGTTATGGATATGGCTACTTGCATATTATCATACCGTTACTCTTACTACACACTACTACGGGAGACTAAAATAGACCAAGCCAGCGATACCGGACGGGTTGGGACGAGGATTGACGTTAGAATAGAGCTAATCCTAGCGCAGGAGCCGATTTATGCGTTTTACGGACAAAAATATTCGCATAGCGCTCGCGCGCTCTTAAGATCCTATTGGTTATTTTTGGAGACATCCCTCCTACCCTCTTTCTCCTTCCGTGCGGTAACGAACGATATATAATTATTCAGTCATGGCTACCAGTCTATCAAGGGTACCGGGGCTCTTTCTACACCACTAGCTCACCTGCTGTGCCTTATGAGAATGCCCGTCTTACTCTACTGAGTGACTGACTATCTGATTTTCTGAATGAATGGCTAGTAGGTGCTCTCTATTTTTTCATTAATTCTTTCACCTTACAAGATCGGATAGAATCCAGCTCCAAAATCTGCCGTACTCCCGAACCCCATTACAACTTCAATATTAGTCGATGAATCAATCAATTTTCACCCTATGATAGCTACATTTATATCCTCCCCCACAATCTCGTAGAACAAGATTGTGGGGGAGGGTTAGTCTTTCCTTCACGATCGAAGAGTCCGATTAAGTAATCGGAGAACGCTCAAGGAAAATCCAAACCCCGATGATACCACCCACCCCGCGATGCCTTCAGCGTAAAGGCAATGCCGCAGAAAAGGAAGGGAAAAAAAGCATACACACACGAGACTACTGAAGTGAACTTGGCAGAACACGGTCTAGGTTCTTTTGTGCCATTAGTTGTTAGTTCTCAAATTGTGATTTATCTATCCGATTGGAAGGGAAGGGAAAGATATATCTTTTTTTTCATCCCGTTACTGTGCTCGTACAGTACTGCACTCCCAAGAGGGAAAAAAAACCAAGGAAAAAAAAGCGAACACAATCTAGACAGAAAAATTGACAGGACGGGCCTCTCCCGATGTATCTAGACATACAGCACTAGCACCAGTAGCGGAGCGCACACCCTAGTTCCCCGGCCTTTCTTTTTTTGGCTTTTTTTGGCTTTTTTTTCTCTTTCTTTCCTAGCCCTTTCCTTCCTTTTGCTTTGCTCTAACTACCGGTATTGTACTGCACAATAATCCGGCGCTCTAGACTCTTGCACAATGAAAGTCTACTGCAATCCCCAACTCTTCCCTTCCCATTCTCGATGAGGGAGGCGGAGTGGTGGTGGTGGATTCTCTGCAGCCCCGGATCTCCATAGGTCAAGCAATATTGGACCCTTACCTTACCCTAAGGTTCGCACGTCATGCAACACGAAATTTTCAAGAAACGCCCCCCCCCAAAACACATAAAATATCATACTTTTTTTCCCCTTCCTTTGCAAAGAGGCGATCCTCAAGAAACAATACTCGAGTAGAATTGCTAACTTCAAGTTAGCGCCTTGGACAGGCTAACGTAGCCAGGGCGACAAGCTAGGAAATCATCTGCAAGGGATTTGCCAATTCCTCATAGCGATGCAGTTGCCCAATTCATGCTCATAAGGACAATCACTTGATAGCCTTTAGTCACGATGGTCTGAAATCGCTGAAAAAAAAAAAAAAAAAAAAAAAGAGACAAAAAGAAAAGAAAAAAGCAACGAAAAACGCACGAGAAAAGAAAAAGGAAAAAAAAAGAAAAATCAGGAACAGAACCAGCAATCGGCTGCGGTATTTTGAAAAGTCCCTACCAAACTCGTAAACCGGTACATAAAGTAAAAGTCATAATAAGCACCACACACCAGTTCGGGCAACAAACGCAATTGAGAAAAAGATAAATATATTTTCCAACGATTCCGATCTTCCCATACATACTGTAGAGAAGAAAAAAAATTTCTCTGGTTTTAAATACTTTTTCATTTCTTTTCTTCCTCTATTCTAGTACCGCATCCGCAGCACCAACACCAGAAGCAGACGAATTGCGAATAAGGCAGTGACATGCCGGAAAGTTGAGCAAAAGGGGAGGACCATCTCCGGAATCCTCACGGCTCATCACTCGAGAGCTAGCATGCGTGGGGGGTTAGGTGTCGAAGGCCCCTCAAGTGTCACTCTATGACTGCTCATAGTGCCATTGGACTACTTGGCTCAAGTACTCGTACAGCACAGTGCAAACCGACAACTGGAAAATATCCATTTCCCCATGGAGAAATTTTTGCACCACCCGAATATGGATGGTACCGTAACTGTACGGTACTCTACTTTTGTGCATCGGGACCCCCATCGCCGCCGTGCCCCATTCCCGTTTTCGGCAGTGAGTTCGGCAGTGGTGGGCCGATTGAGAAGTTATGGGAATTTTTGACCTTTTTTTTTATTTCTCTCTTTTTTTTTCTTTTTTCCCATTTCCACTCTAGGCTGGAGGGAACAGGGCTTCCGGATCCCGCGCGCAAAAGGGGAAGCGCCAAATTTATACCTTTTAAGTATTAGGGATCTTGGACCTCCCCACGCTTAACCCGTAAGAAGGGAAAAGGTAGGGAGGAAGTATTGTAGGAGTACTGGTAAGAGAAAGGAAAAAGGTATTGTAAGTGAACTCATTACTATACCAAAATTAACGTCGGGAATAGGAAATCCGAATGAAAAAGTGAAAAAATCGAACGAACGGGTTAACAAGAGCAGTTTCTATGCTCTACTGTATCGGATCCACAGGTGAAGCAACTGTGCTGTCCCCCTATCGGGCCGATGTTTCATTCGGTCCGTTTCAACCACTTCAGTCCCAGCCAGTCCAGTATGGAAGCTTAACCTCCGATTGCCTTTGTACAGTACTGTACTGTACGTACAACACCGTGCATGTACTGTACAGACAACTTTCAGGCGTTAACTCCATTCCAAACAAAACCGTAGGACAGCGCTTCCCAAGCGGAGGATTAAAAAGATGAAACGAGTCTTGGTAAGTACTGCTACCACTAATGCTACTATTACTACTATCTTGAGGTGCTAACTTGAGAGTAACTAATTAAAATAAAAGCGGGTACCGCGGGTCAACAACTGTGTTGGGTGAGATGTACCTATATCACACACAAGGCCACGCATCGCGGGACGAATTTCAATTTGCATCGATCGAAGGGCTTGCTGGAACTTGGCTTACTTGAGCGACGACAGTCACTTTTTCAGTCCAGCTCAGTTCATTTCGATGTACCAGCCTCTCTCTCTCCCTTCCTCGTGCCAGTTGGGACGTGTATCCACCTCCCACACTACACCACACGCGAAAAAGAAAAGAAAAAAAACCTCCCATATAGGGCAAGAGCCCAACCCTGCACAGCTTCACAGCCCCTCACTCGCGCTCCGATCCCGCCAGTACGTAAATCGGCAAACATGCGATCGACCGGCGGAGCGTTATCTGCCTGCTTGGCTGCCTGTCCGTCTGTTTCCTCCCCCCCTTCGCTCAATTCCTCCAATCACAGACACAGTTCAAGGCCAGCTCAGATATCAATGCGCATTGCAAATCAGACCCTGCCTTACTCGAGCTTACCCTACCTACCCACCCTACTCGAGTACTTGCCTCTCACTCGGAAGAGGAAGGGTCACAAGTGCGGTCTTGTGATATCGAGCCCGCGCTCATACCTTAACCGCACTGTACGCGCATTGGACTGCTGTTACATACTCCTAATGTCGAAGCGTTTTCAAAAAATAGCCGCTGTTGCATACCGCCCAGATCCAAGCAAAAAGGCTAAATTTCGGTGGCATGCAATAGCAGTCCTTTTTGAAAACGCTTCGGCATTACGAGTGCGTACATACATACTACCTCTCGCTTGTCCGGTCCGGTCCGGTCCACGGGAGGTCCTGTGATTCGAGGGCTGGTCGGACGGACAGCTGCTGGCGATGAATCATTCACTCATGGGTATCCGCAGAGGCATTTCGGTTTTAGGTTGGTTTTAGGTTAGTCTCCTTTCCTCTTCCTTCCTCTCCTTCTTCTTCTCCTAAGTTAGCCCGAAGTGATCCATGAGATCGGAATCTTTTTTTATCCCTCCCTTCTTTTCTTCCTCTGTTTCTAGACCCTAATGGGCATTTACGCCGGGACTAAGAAAAACTTTCTACCCTCACTATTTGTCAATGACCTAGGCCAAAAGCGAGTGATTAGGCATGATTGACTCTAAGTGAGTTAGTTGTGATATTTGGGAAAGAAAAGAAAAAAAAAAGAGTGGGTCTGTAGGTTTAGGGCTCGGGCATCACTATTACAATTTTTTCCTTCACACATCTCGTGATTACGCTATGCGCGATTGCATTTAGTCATGCCGAAATGTCCCACCGAAGTTGCTATCATTATTATTATTTTCTTTCTCCCTCTTCTCCTCCTTCTTCCCGGGAGATGAATAGATAGACAGACAAAACACTCCCAAATCCTCTTCCCCCATCTCTTCTTCCCTTCCCGCAAAAAAAAATTTCCCCTTCATTCCTCTTTTTTAAGATGGCGCACCCGTCTGATCATCAGGTTCCAGTCCAGCCCAATTATAAACTCATCCAAAAGAGAATAAACCCTTTCTATCCCCCCCTCCCTCCTTCCCTCCCCAACCCCCCCCAACCAAGAATTCTTCTTCTTTTCCCTCCTCCTCCTATTCTCCTCCGCTATGATACCGGTATTCTACAAGTACAGTATCATGTATCGACCTGCCGGTCGCTCTACAGTACAATACCTCCAAACTACTGAACAAATACCGGCACAACGCCGGTATTGTATTGTAAAAAAAAAAACACCCACTACAGAAAGAGTATATAATTTTTAAAAAATACCGCCCCCCTTCCTTCCCTCATCAGGCCCATCCATTCATCCATCGAAAATCTCAGGAACACTTTTTTTATACCGGTACAGTATCATACCTAAACCTCTCGATCTCTCTAAAACGCAGCGCTACTTAAGAGCGCGGCTATCATACGAGACGAGACCACAAGTGAGTAGGGAACGCCAACTGAAACGTTTTTTCCGCCGATCTTCCTTAATGGGAGTGTAACAATGGCAGTCTATCACACACAAAAAAGAGTTGTTCTTTTTTTTCGCCCTTTTACTTTTTTTTTATACTTTTCTTTTCTTTACTTTTTTTTCTTTTTTTTCCCTTTTTCTGCTTTCTTTTTTTCCCTCTCACGATACCGGTATCTTCTCTTTCTTTTTCTTTTTTCCTTTTCCTTTTCCTTCCTTTCCTTTTCTTTTCTTTTCTTTTCTTCAGCATGGTATGGGGTAGGTAGGAGAGTATCATAGGTACCGGTATCATTGGTATGTGTGGTTTAGTGTTGCCTCCAAAAGCACAGCAAAAGCACGGGAGGAAATATTTATTGATTTATTGATTTACTTATTTATTTATTTACAGTATCATCCACCCGGGCTAAATAACATATCACAAAAAAAAAAAAAAAAAAAAAGGTCCGCCACTTTGAACGTGAAGGGGTCCACTTAACCTACTGTACCGTACCGGCGTCCTATCCTCATCCAATCCTATGCTTCTCTCTTCCCTGCCTACCCACCTGCTTGTAACTACCCAGCCTACTACCTACCTTTATACCTATGATACTCGAGTACCGTGCTTGTCCATAATACCTACCTATAATACGGTACAAACCCGCCTTCCTGTCTAGAGGGCCCCGCGATAACACGCAGCTATACGAGTAGGGCACTATGACCACGACTATCGTATCACCACCTATCCAAATCACCTACGAACAACGGCGATAACGAAACTCTTATGAATCTCCTTCCTTCCTTCACTTCTTCTCCTCCTCCAAGTCGATATCATTTCTCACAAAGTCTACCTTACTTATACTTTACTTTACCTTGTCTACGGTACAGATACCAACCACCTTTAACACCCCAGACCCACTCCCTCAGCACATGCCATTCCCTCCAAAAGAGGAAAAGAAAAGAAAAAGAAAAAAAGAAAAGGGAAAGAGAAAGGGAAGGAAAAAAAAAAACAACTTCCTTCTTTCTTCCCTCCTTCCTTCCCTCCACTTTCCTTCCGGAAAACCCTTTTTCCGAAACGGACCCCAGCGAGTACGCGCGCGTGCGCAAGTTTAGCTCGGTTCGGCTCAGTTTACTTTTTACTTTTTCGATCCAGGACCGTATCACTTGTATTATGACATCCATTACTTATTTCATAGTAAGCATCATGTTGGGATGGATAAAGCCAAAGTTAGCTTCCGCACCACCACCACCACCACCACCACCACTATCAGCATTAACATCACCACCCCTCCTTCGTGCGCTGTACAATCTGTGAAGGGGGGTAAGGCTATGGTAGATACAGTACCCCAGAAGAAGGGCGGTTTCTGAAATCTCGGGGAGTATTATGTATGTATGTATGTATGTATGTAGGTCGGTGGGAATGTATGTACTGTGACGTACTTTTCCCGTTGACGATGGTGATGGTGATGATGACGATGACGATAATGCTAGCGGAAACCGACTTCCCACGCTACCAGTATGTGCATACCGTAGCTATTGTACGATACGCTAGCATGGGGAATGAAGAGAACGAGAAGTAGAAGGAATTGGATCAAGCGTTTATGAGTTGAGTTGAGGTTTCCATCAGCTGACAAGGCTATCGACTAGGTTTTAGTTAGAGGGGGAGCGGAAGAAACATCAGACCATTTTCTAGTTTATCACTTATGTTGAGGGAGGGAGAGGGGGGAGGGTTTTCATCTGATGTAGAGGAGGAGATGCAAGGAAGATTAAAGGAGGCAGGTCGAAAGGGATAGGAGGAGAGGGGGAGGGAGGGAGACGGAGAGAGAACGATAATGGGAATGACGATAATTATGGAAGTTAAAACGTGAAAACATACATACGTGCATAGATTACCTGAAGGGGTGGATATAAGCAGTACGATATCTTCAATAAAATTTGGAAAATCCCACCATTGATTGGCCGGCATTGCGTACTATTACTCTACCATGCCCAGTGTAAAAGATCCTCGGCACAACTGACAGCGCAGCAAAAACTAAGATGTAAGCTAGCAAGCAGTTACGGTAAACACTTGCAGCTCATCTAGTCCTCAACTTCCAATCACGGGTTATGGCTGATATGTCATTAAGTTTTGGATCTTTTATCCTCGAGGACGTGTATGATACCAGTATACTCGAGTATGTTTTGAAGGAGGTAACATTGATTTGAGTAGGTAAACAGCTCTTTCTCCTTTTCCCTATCTGCTTCGCTTTAGTTTAGGGGCGGGGTAGCCTCACGATATTTGACGTGGGCAAATTGATACCGCTACTCCCTGTTTACTACCTACTTTTTGCTCCTGCTCACGGGAGACGGTTTTTTTTCGTTTCATTTTCCCCAATCCCAACTCCTGTAAAAAATATAAAAAAAATCTGCAGTTTCCTCACAATAATATCAGAAAATCATTTTATGCTTTCGTTGTCGAGCTCTCTCTCGATATCCTTGATTCTCCGGTTTTCCTGCGCTTGCTTGCATGATGACGGATTGTGGCTCTTTGCGGAAGCAGCCATGGAAAGTTTTGCTCTGGCGAATGGTCTTCGTCCCGCTCCTCCTATCCTCGTGAAAAGCATACCGGTACCATACCCAGGTCGCAGGATTGAGGCCGCTTTTTGTTTTTTTGGTGGTGACGCACTAAAAGAAGCGCTGCCCCAATCCAACGACATGAGTAATTCATTTTCCTTATTGCTTTTCCTCCTAAGCGAAACCTATTTACCGAGGAGTGAACTCTGGGGAAGGGGTGAAAGCAAGAAAAAAAGTATCGTCGGATGAGGATCCCCAAGGAGAAGGAAAAAGAAAAGAGGGCAGAGGACAACCCATCACAACAGGTTCATCCAAGAGCCGAATCGCGTCAATCAATCAGTTCCAAACGTTTCGACGCAAACCCCTTATCTAGTGCTTTTTTTTCTTTTTCTTCTCTAACCTCCCCCTATTCCAACCTTTCTCCTTCTCAACACTTCCTTTTCTCCTTCCCGCCCTCTCCACAATTCTATTGCTCTGACCTTGATGAGCTCCTGGAAGGGAAAAAAACAGAAGGCTTTTCGAGGCAATCACTCGTCTAGTGCATATTCACCTGTTGTGCCTATCAATTTCCCCCGAGATAGAACTCACGGTGAGGACGATACTCGAGTATAGATTTCCCAGCAATACGCAACCACGCCAGCAGAAAGACAGGCAGGCACTAGGGGCCTGTCTCTCCCCAGGTTAAGGTTCCCCGCCTCCAATTGCTTTACCGGAGATTCCCATTAGTCTACCTTTTCCGATGCAACAGAGAGCAGAAAGCAGAAAAGGGCCATTTTGTAATAAATCAGTTATGAGATGAGAAATAAGAATCTGGAGAAAGATCGATCGAGAAGAGATATATGATAGACTTATTATTATGCGGCTCAAAAATAATAAATAATAATAAAGGTCCGGTCGACCCCGATCCGGATTTTTTTTTTTTTTCATGATGGAGGGGCAATGAGGGGCAATGGAGGGGCTCATAGTGGGGTTCAGGGTCCGATAACCAACAGGGCCAAGCCCTATCGATTATCGATAAGTTAAGGCAGGCAGGTGAGCAAAGCAAGCGGGTAGGCAACACGGCATATGATAGAAACTTAGGTGATCAAGCATGCTCGTAAAAGAGAGGACTAAGCAACTCAAGTGTTCTTGCCAAGAATCCCTCTACCGGCCGACGTTTTGTGGGAACAAAATTCCAGTTCACACATAATCGCACCAGACCCGATAAGCGCGAAAGAAAGAAGGAAGGAAAGAGATGCAGAAGCAAAAGGCTTAGGTGTGATCAGGAGGTTCGAAAAATATTGCCACGGTAGGGGCGAAGTACGAATTCATAGCACTCGTGCCGGCACAAACAGCATGGCAATTGCACGTTTCTAAATCTTCAAACAGGAAGGGGCATAAAAAAAGCAGGAGGGAGAGAAAAAGGAAAAGGAAACAGCACTTTCGCTCACTCAGGTTATTAAAGGTGAACAAAAAGCAAGATAGGATAAGACACGATACAGTACCGTGGGAGAACACAGCGAGGGAAACAAAAAAAGAAAGAAACGGAGAGCAAGAACCAGCACATCCGTGCACGCACGCAGCACACGAACGAACGGCTGTACTGTACAGTACGCATTTCTTTTTTAAGAGGAAAAAAAAATGCCATAACGTGCTCCTGAGGTCTCGCCTGATATCTACGTCATAGAGGGATTCTCGACTCTCTCGATATATCACATTTCTGAAACTGGTCCCTCCCGGCACTGCAGCAATAACAAGTCTCCCGTACCTCCGGGAGACTACCTACATCCTTTCCTCTCTCTTGCGTGCCTACGGACGGCGGCGGCGGTCAGTGACCCTGCTCAAGTCAACCCTCCTCCTTCCCACCACCGCAATGACGGCCACCGCCCCTCCCCCTTGTTCGGTACTTGCGTAATACCTCCAACTATAGACTCCCTCGTACCAAAGGGAATACGATACAGCAAGCCTATGATATAATACACGGTGGCAGCCAATCCCTTTTTTCCCTACAGTCGTGGAAAACAGATCCCAGACTACATGCAGGGCGGCTCCCGCGGCCGTACAGGGTGTTAAGGGTAAGTGGGACGAACTTGTTCTCACAGGCTCCTAGATCGCTTGGCCAGTGAGAGAGCAGAATATCATGAGATTTCTATGGTGGGAATTGTTTGTTTTCACCCGACTTTTTTTTTCCCCTACCCAAAAAACTGCCAAGACTGGCACTTTTCATGGTTACACTCACCAAATCTTGACCAGCTAAACTCGAATTCGTCTGACCTATGCTCACCCCCTTAGTGCATCCCTCATCCCAACTGGCAAAGGCAAAGACAGGGCAACGCGGCTTCCCTGTCTCCGGTAAAATGCAGCAAAGGCAAATGGGAAAGGGCCATGCAATGGGAATGATGGATGGATGGATTAATGGATGGAAAATGTGATATGAAACGCTGCATGAAAAAGAAAAAGAAAAAAGTGAGGTTCTGTGTACCCATAGTGTAGCAGTGCATAGTATGATACTATGGTATGGGATTTGGGAAAGTTTGGGTTTGTTGTAGTTGTGTATTTGCATGAACGTGTATATGGTTGAAAGAGGAAGGAAGGGAGGAAAGGAGACAGGCAAGAGGAAAGTAGTACTGGGCTGTGAAATTGCTGGGTAGATGGACGGTCGGATGGATACAGCGGCGTTTAACTACAAGTGGTGCGCGGTGGTGGTGCTTAACCACCTCCGTTTCCAACATGAGGCCAGTACCAGCACTGTAGACTACCGTGCCTACGCAGAGCAGAGAGGGCATGTACTTGTACTAGCATAGTAACCTACCGGCAGACGACTTCCACCTTAAAATCATGAAGCGGCTAATGTGAAACCTACAATTGCACCAAAACCAGAGCCCCGGAGGTGCACCCCTACAGAGTCAGGACATAAAAGTCCCATTGCAACTTCAAGAACAGAACGAGAGAACAAAAAAACCCTATTCTAACGATACCAATGAGTGCCTAACATTTCTCACTAGATAGCAATGCGGCACTTATTATATTACTCTCCTGCACTGTACCATACTAGTATTGGATGTGAGAAAGAACTGAGCTAGTTATCCGGGTAACAGAACAAGAGTTTTGCAAAATTTTGTGCGTGCCGCAATTAACTCTCTCTCACTCCACGGCTGAGATTTTCAAAAATCCTTGTTTGCGCACCCGGATACGTTTTCTCGTACAGAGGAATATATTGGGTTGGGGGGGGGGGTACGTTGTCAACTCACTCACACGGTAAGTTAGGCAGGCTTAGTAGAGTTCATCTCAAGTCAAAAATGTCACGACCCGAGTCTGCCTATCATGGTGCCGTGCGGGTACCTGTTGCGTTATGCTACGATTGGATTCTTTACTTGAGCACAGTACAAATACCAGCACAACACCATAGCCCCATGCAGCTAGCAGTCCCTCCTTCCAAAGAACGAAGGGAAGAAAGAAGACTCGGATAAACTATAAGGTCACCATCTTAGACAGACCTACCGGTAGGACTTTCTTTCTACATGCGCAATACAGTTGAAGTCGAGTCCCACCACCACCACCACCATCACCAAGAGAGAGGGCATGGTGACTTTCAATTCGGAAACACGAGTACTTTTTTTTACAAACGGCCAGCCAGCCAGCCAGCCCGGCGTGAAAACCGTTCCCTATTACCCATATACCGTATACCTACCTATCTCTCACCCGCCCACCCGGCCATCCGTCTCATCCTTCGCAGAGAGAAAGGTAAGAAGGAAAAAAACTGAAATAAGCACAACGGGTTGAGCTGAGCTGGACTAAACTGGTAATGATCGAATATTATGATATGGTAATAATTCTACCAACAAGGCCGTAAAAATAAAATAAAAACGCCCGATTGTTAATCTAGCCTGAGTAAGGACCTGCGCGCGGGAGAGGGAGAGGGAGAGACAAAAAATGCATTTTTCTGTACCTGGACGGAACGGATTAACGTACCGTACCTAGCGTACAAGGGTCAGGTCAATCAACAATGGATGAAATAATGGTACGGTACGTGACCGAATTTTCGGTAGGAACGGTATTTACTAGTAGGGTATGTACGGTGCAGTGCAGTGCACACGGAGAAATATAATATGGTCCTGGTGGGAGATCTACTGTGCTTGTATCGGTACTCGAGTATGCCTCGGTCTGTCGGTCGGTTTTTGAGGGATGTGGGTTGATGGATTGGGTACGAGTACTAGTCTATCTGTTTAGCTATATACTACCGTGGCTCAATATACCGATCTATAATAGAAATTGATTCTTTCTAGAGTTTCTTGTTGGTCGGTGGATGGATGGATGGATAAAGGTTGCCTAGCTAGCTTTTCCTGATGGGTAGGTTGGTACTGTAGTTGTATAATGCCGTTGAATTTGATCAGAATTGATATCAAGGCTCCCGCTCAGTATGCCTTACCCCCCCCCCGTAGTATAATAGTAGGGGGGAAGCAACGAAATAGAGGAGGGGGAGGGGAGGCGGTGAACGATACAGCAAAAATCTCGTGTGGCAAAAACATCAGATTTTTGTAAGGCTGTTTTCTTCTGTTCACTGCCTCCTTCTCCTCCTCCTCCTCCCTACTTCGTTATAGACAGTAGAACTTTCCCGCGAAGTGCGCATGATGCATACGCCCATACCGCACGTATCGGTCGGTACCTAAGTCAATCTATAATACAAGAAAAATAAGAAAGAAAGAAACGATAAGAAAGAGAAAGAAAAATGTGTGGCGGCGAACCTGGAAAACGAGAAAGAAAAAAAAAAAGAAAAAACGCCACGATCAATATCATACATGTCCTCACTCATAGAAGGTATGATATAGATCTACAACGCATATAAGACATTCCTGTCCTCTTTTTTTCTCTTTTCTTTTCTTCTTCTTCTTTAAACGTACCGGTAGTTGATGAATTATTTGATCTACGGTATGTACTATGCTTATCACAGTACCAAGCCGGCCAGCCAGCCAGTAAAGTCAATCAATCAATCAATCAATCCATACCCCACCATACCCATCCATAGACAAGGCAGGAGATAGGGCTGAACAGGAGGAGTGGATATAATTGCCGTATAGTATGGTACTGGGACGGAAGGAAGGGAAGTAACGTATATAACGAGATACCGGTAGGGCAAGACAAGACAAAGCAGGTCCAATTGTCGCCCGGTTGGGGAGGCAGGAAGAGAGGCTGAGAGGGAGGCCGAGAGTGAGAGAGTAAGAGAGAAAGAAAGAAAAGAGATTTTTATACCGGTGTGTTGTACGGTATGGTATGTACATATGCGGTCAATGTATCTTCAGCTCCGCTGGAAGCAACTATATCCATCATTTCCAGCCCTTTTTTCTCTTTTTTTTTCTTTTTCTCCCTCTCTGCTTCTTTTCTTTTCTTTTTCTTTTTCTTTTTACTTTTTACTTTTTTCTTTTCTTTTCTTTTTACTTTTTCCCACTCCTACCGTCATCGAATTGCCGGTATTTGGATTATTACTGATTACCGTATTGTATTTTTTTTTTATTACCCTTTGGTCAATGATAGTTGTTGCGGCTCATTCCTCGTTGGCTGGCTGGCTGGTTGGACCACCAGTGGTCGTTGCCGTTGGCTTTTTATCAGATCAAAAGAAAAGTCTATGCAAAGGCTAAGATTAAGACTTGACCCGGAGATCAAAATCAATGTTTTTCGGATATCTACTTTATCATAAACAAACGAATAGATAAACTGCACAGTAAAGTACCTACCTATCTACCTCTTTCCCAGTGTTTGACATATGTATGTATGTACGAGTCATGTTAGATAGACAGGTATACATACACATCACACATACATACATACATAAACAGTTCGGCATACGGATTTTACCCTTCCGCGCCGGGTGGATCTATCTCTGCGGATAAATCTATCATACATACGATAGGTCAAACTAGCTCACATGGAGTAATGTAGCGGTAAGAAACAAAAGGTCCGCCGCCACCACCACCACCACCACCACCACACACACACACTTTCACCGAAACGAAACGAGATGAACCAACCCTCAACGTCATGAATGGCCCAGAAATGGAAAGCGCCGAAGCAGACCCTGCTAACGGGTCTTCCCTTCCCATCCCTCTCGTTTTCACCTTGGAAGAGGAAGAAAGAAAAAGGGACTTTCGGGAACTATCGTAGACAGACACCCATATTAATATTACTATCGTATGAGTAGAGTAGACCAGCCGCTATCCCTCGTATCGACTGTCCTTATCGGTGAGTTTCCACATCCGGCCGGCGACATACGATATCTAATCATATGGTAAAGGTCAAGTTATTGTAAGGAACCTAACCGTGCTTCACTCTACCTTACCTTACCTTATCCCAGGTCGTCAGGTACTATCGCGTCTGCCGCAGCACCCACTGGAGTATCCGGCACGGTGAGAGGGGAAAAAAAAAAAAAGATCATCCCCAATGAGATGTATTGCAGACAGACAGACAAAACGGGAGCAGGAGCAAGAGTGAATCTGCCGGTCAGTCCCCATCAACCATCAACTACACGTGCACATGCAGGAAAAATGAAAATGAAATACGGATCCAGGCAAGAAAGCCAAGGGCCCACCACCACCCACAAAGGAAGCACAGAAGAAGGAAAGCAAAAAGAGTGAGAGGAAAGGACACTTCGTACCCATCATGTCCACAGCACAGTGCAAACCGCACCGAACCGGCACGCTGCAGAAAACGGCTACAATACAGCGGCACAGTGTACCGAATACCGCAACGTCAACCACTGTTTCGCGTGGTTGCGCAAAAAAAAAGAATAATAACAATGACCTTTTTACCTTTTACCGAGCCAGCGATCCCACAGCGTAATTGCTATCCACCCCCACTCTGAGTAAGTCTCCCCCCGATGTGTACCTTGGCACCGTACCACTAGCGGCGCTTGTATCGATAAGTTTAAAGAATCGAGTCGAAATAAAACGAAATAATTATGTTCTGTTCATAAAAACCCGGAGCTCCCGCATTGCCTTCCCCTGCCCTGCCCTGCTCTGCCTCAGGGTATTGTATCGTCGTATCATACTCCTGGCAGGAAAGAAGTACCCGAAAAACAGGGATTCACGGGATATATGGCAAAACATCTGTGAGTAGTCTATTTGACGCCCATACAACAAATTCGCGACCCCTGTTTTTGGATACCTCTTGCCTGCTACTGTACGAGCATTCGTACCTCCATGCACGACACAGGCCCGGTCGACTAACTTCAGCCGGTTGGTAGGTCGGTCGGTCGAAATAGTGGCTGGCTTCGTTGTTCCATCTTGCCTTTTTTTTGTTTTTCCTGTGATACGGAGATGAAGGCATAAAGTATCATAGCAGTAAGGAGAGGCAGAGGCGGAAGAAGAAGGCGAGGAAGAAGTCATGTGCCCTACTGACATACCGTAGCAGACATGCCCTCATACCATACCGTAGGGAAGTGTAATTGGGGTTTCAGTGCGGTATGTAAGCAGACTACAGTACCGGTGCTCGAGTACAGCCGCACCCCCGCTATCCCAGACGGCCAAAATCGAGAGAATCCGTCCGATACAGCGAATGATCCGAGACAATATGCCAGGCCCCGGTGTGCCCGAGCAAAGAGATTCGGGGCTCACAAAGGTTCGGATGGGACAGCGAGGTGTCCGGATTATCGAGATCTGTGGTCGTATGACGAATGGAGGAATGGGGGCGATGGATGGAGGGATGAATCAATCAAGCAATGGGGAAAGGGGCGGATAGACGCTGAAGACGAGTAAGGTTGAACCATGACATAGTTTTGTTCTACAGTACTCGTACTAGTACTTGTATTTCACCTCGTCTTATTCTGGGGGAAGGTGGGTGATAGAGTCGGCCATTGCCTACTTCACCGGTCGCACGCGCGATATGATATATGCGTGGGGTATACGATGCTGGAGAGGCTAGGCTGCTGTATCATAGATACTAGCAGGTCGGGGGGGGGGGTTTATCCTGAATGTGAGTAGCTGGAAGGAGACTGGCTAGCAGGGGGCTGGATTGTTTGAGCTTTTGCTCGCGAACAAAGTTTCAGTTTTCACGATAGTTTGGGCTGGTGAGGTTTTACTTGTACTCTAGTACTCCACGCTCTACAGACATGGGAGAGTAGGCGGAAGCGGTACCATAACCACATCACGTACCGTAGCCTACACTGCTGTACGGCACCCACTCTTTCCTCCCCCTCTCCCCCCTTCCTGCTATTCCACTCTTTCACCCACCTCTCCCCAAAAAAATAAAAATAAAATCGACGGGTCGCTCGCTTCGCGAACAAGGGCCACCACCTCAGGCAATAAAATACCAAGCTT
>Ga0307507_10004070_pt1 | contig 26728 bp, 35 predicted proteins | sample 7_EM_MG_FD_207223 | JGI IMG/M metagenome (GOLD analysis project Ga0307507, IMG submission 207223) | Populus trichocarpa ectomycorrhiza microbial communities from riparian zone in the Pacific Northwest, United States - 7_EM | ecosystem: Host-associated > Plants > Roots > Unclassified | place...
CTCATCAATCATGTGCACGAGCGCGTGAGCAACAGAACTCAGATATTTGACTTGCAATTCTACTAGTAATCAGGCAACCCATTGTTCAGAAATAACGGGTGTGAGGCTGTGCTAAAGTTGCTATGTACATTGCCTTGATTGATACAAAACTTCTTTTTTTTTTGTAAAGTTGTTGGAAAGGCTATTTTATGTCCCGGAGGGTCAACCCCATGGCACAGGTCGTCTATACTATTACTAAAGGTACACGGTACACCTGGGTAACTCTGAGTGGCGAATTGTCGGCCGTCGTAGTATTGACCCAGCTTCAAGTTATTTCAGATATTATTTCGCCCAATGATTTGACATGTGACAGAGGACCAAATCTCCGGTAATCATGTTGCGGAGGCGGGCATGAAACACAGACATCTTTTGCAAAATCTCTTGTACTTCCAATGGTAATCATGATTTTGTGTTTCACGACGCTAAAGTGACATACACTCAAGCTAACAGTAATGTAGATGAACATCAGGGAAGTTCAGTGGCTCGGCGATGCTGAGAGGAAACCGTTCAAGCTCTGGGTGCTGTCCAAAACCTGTTGCAATTGAATATTCTCAGTGGATACTATAAAATGCTAATGAGGGTACACCTGGTCATACTACGTAACTATGTAATATATAATCTCGATAATCTCAACATGGTTGGAACCTCACCGCCGCACACGACCCTTGAACATCCCTTTCAGCAGCGGCGAGGCATTATTTCCGGCATCGGGAGTACCTGGTGCATTCCGCGTGCTCTGAGGTGTGTTTGAAACCGTGGCATGGGCCTGCTCTTGGTGCTGCTGGCCAGACAATGTGTTCTTCTTCGAGGAATTCTTGGCGGTCTTAGGAGCAGGAATGCTTGCCGAGGGAACCACGGCGTTTTTTCCGCTGCTGATGGACGGTTCCGGAACCGTCGATATGAGAGTAGGCAACGGTGGCACTGGTGGGACCTCGATATTGTCAGATGGACCTCTGAACATTCGTTTCAGGCCTTTCTTTGTTCCATCCATCAACGATCGTCGACTCTTTGTCGATGCAACCGATTCACGAGAGGAAGACGCAAGTTTAGAGTAAACCCGGGTGTTGAGCAGGCCTTGCTCGTGGTCGGCGATGAATCGCTGACTGTCCACGGAATCGGAGGAGGAAGATGTGAGCCTTTGTGGATCCGAATGGATAACCTTGCCGTCGGGACCCTTGAAGACTTTCCTGACGGAGTGCGAAACCTTTTTTGCAGCAGAAGCGAGCTTGGAGTTCCGACGATGAACTGACGCTAGAGAATCGCGTGAGGCAGACGCTGGTCCTTGTAAAACACCGGAACCATTAGGAGCCACGCTATTCATGACTGTCGGGGTAGAGGACATATCCAATGGCTCTGCTTCGAGTTTCGTGAGAAGTGTTGAAGCATTGACGCCAAGATCAGCTAATTCTTCAACAGGGGCTGAAACCAAAGGTGGAGTCGCGAGGTACACGTCGGGATGACGATGAGAGTTAGATTCTGCGTCAGATCGCGACTCCTGTGCCGGTACAGCTTGTAAAGGAGGTGACACATCTAGGGTGGGTAGATCCTCAGGTGTTGAAGATGAGGGTTCATGCGACATGACGTTCTGAGAGAGTGTAGGTTTCTCTTCTTTGATTGGGATGATGGCAGTCACTTCGGGTTCTGATCGCGATTCGAGAGTCGCTTCGCTCAGATGAGGTGTAGATTTCGGTTTGGGTATGGGGGAGGGCGGGAGCAAAGGCAAAGGTCCAGGGGTATTCACGCTGGTGGCTGCCAGCTCGGGTTCGGGCACTGTCTCTGCTTTGGGTGTAAGCGCAGGTGAAGAAGGTTTCTAAAGTGCGTTTGTCAGAGACCGTGTAACCGGTTAGAAAAATTAAATTATACCTCACTGATACCGCGCCCTGGCGCAGCAGTACCACGCTTCCAGGTCTCTTGGTTCGAGGGCTTCTCTTTTCTCCAGTGCTTGATTTCAGTGGCGACCTGATATTCCAACTCGCGACTCAGAGAGCTAGGTTTACTCTCTGGCAACGCGGTGCCATTGCTTGAACCGACACGCGGAGTGTCTTCTTTTGACGATGAGCCTGAAGGTACATTATTCATAACCACAGATGACGATCTTTGCCTGTTTGGAGTAGGAATAGGGGGTTTTCGTTCGATTGGAGCAGAGTATTTGATTTCCGATGCACCGTCGGATTTGGATTCGGCATTTGTTGAAGTCGGAGTGGGAGCACCGATTGGAGTAGAGGTTTTGGTCTGTAGTGAACGGCTGGATTTTGACTCGAAAGCGATGTCAGTTGCAGGTTGTATTGTTTGCTTTCTGGTGTTTTCAGAGGGTCGTTTTTCTTGCGGAGAAATATGTGGCGAGGTTGGTTTCCCTTGCTTCTTTTCTCCCGACTTGGGTTTACTACCTTCATATGATGATCCAGTTGTGTCATCTGTCGGCAGATCAGCAGAGGATACTCCAGCAATAATCTAAAAAAACAAGCATCAATACTTATTCTCACAAGAAGCCCAAAAGAAAAATTCGTAGTAAAGCAGTTGAGGATGGAAAACTCACCACGCCGGCAACGAGAGTAGCAACACCAACACCCACACCCACAGTGGCTACGACACCGAGGCCAACAACCGTAACAAGCCCCAGTTTGAAGGCGTCTCGGAGCATTTTGAACAAAATCGTGAATAGTATGAATGTGGTCGTATGAGAGCGACAGAGCTGAGTTTTGAGGGAATGTAAGGACCAGGCGAGGTCTCCTGATGTAATTTAAGCCTCACAATGCCTCCATGCCCGTAACGTTCGTTGAGCAGCCAACCACCACGTTTCGAATGTCGTGCACATCGTTCGTCATCTGCGCAACTTCATCTAGAACGCAGTAGGAGGTTTATGTTTCATGTTACGCAATTTGAGTGGATTGGCGTTTATCTGCCTTGCTGCGAACAGAACATGAGTGTTCATCTCAACATCCACTCATGGGTACGGTACTATATATGGCAATCACGCGGCCATCGGAGCAACGGATCAGAACTAATGTTGGCAAACCGCAAATTCCAAGCTGGACAGGATCCATTTACATATTCTTATCCATTACAGTAAAGCCAGTGGGTTCAAATTCTATTACTCAGTTTTTATTTATTTTTTTTTGCGTTGAGACAGCACCGTGACTGTGCATGAGGGGAACGGCCTCTTGCGGCATGTGTATCACATTGAATTCAGGAGGTGAATTAACTGTGCGATGTACTCTTAGGTACAATTTAAAATGCAGAATCCAGGCCGTGCACAGATACGAAGATAACGTCATTAAAAAGTTTGTAAAATGGTTATCGTAGAGCTTCATGCTGCAAGGAGTACTACAATGTCGCTACGATTTCTGGGCCCTGACATCGTGATAATTTTGGTGTTTTTACTGAACATCCATAGAACTAATTCCGTCCTATTTGTTGTCCATTATCCTAACGGCTGGATACAAGCCAGGCACCTCCACACTAAATGGCAGTTAAACGCTATAAGTTGAGGTTGAAGCGTTGCAACCGATTTCGACTGTACTACTCATTAGTTGTCTTGTACCCCGTAATAAGATACCCAATAAATTCGCATCGACTTTTACTCGGTAAAACGATTTAATTCGTTTATCAAGACTTGCAATACATAATTTCAATTACTTTCCTGATTAGGAAAGTGATACATGTCAGAAGCGAAATAAAGCTATGCTGCATATGATAAGGGGTTCAGGCACTTAACCGCCGTCTTTCACCACCAAAGACATGACCGACATCCCCTTACCAGTATACAGCGGTCCTGCTGCCGGAAATGCCATAACAGACGCTGAGGTTCCACCACCAAACTACAGCGTACCCACACGGTTCGTGATCGGCAAGTCAATCACAGAAGCGCCCTTGGTCAACATTCAACAAATACTGGGACATTTGACCCTCTTGCACGCATTTGCAGAGTTGAAGAACGCTGTGGATGCCGTTAACACACAGACTATCTTGGGAGTTACGTTGAATAAAGAGCAAAGATGGTCTTGGTTTGTGGGATGTGCTGTTGAGCGGTAAGTCCCATTTTTTCTTTTAGAACCCTCCTTCTCAAGATTTACCTGTCTACTTTTAGTTTCGATATTTGGTGCCATTCATTACAATCAACAGACGCGAGAGTTGACACCGAAATCATCATGCCTCCAGTGGATGTTATCATGGTACGCCAATGAGCCAGTTCAATCAAATTGTCTTTCTTACCATTGACGCTACAACCAGGTGTGGCATGCTTACATGCTAAACCCTCGGTATTTTATTTTTTTACAGTATGTTTTTCTCTCATAATTCCTTACATTTATCTGTACAGATGGTTTGTGGAGGACTCAATGCGGCGGTCAAATTGTGGAAACCTCCGGTCGCTCGATCGCCAATTTACTGAATGCCTCGTTCGTTCTTTCATCCTGAATTTGATCACAAATCCCACCTAACACATTAAAATGCAGAACGGAAAGTTTGCAGGTCTTCTCCACCAACCACCATCACAACCACGAATTAACTTCTGGCACAGCAAGACTTCGCAACCCTTCGAGTATAGTGTCGATGGCGTCAATGCCATCAAACAGAAATCCCTCATTTGCCATTACTGTCCCAAAGTGGTTGTAGTCGGTTCGAAGCTTGCTTCCCATTTGAAACACTGCCTCATCATTCTCTCTCAGATCTCATAAACCCAAGCGGGACGGGCTACCTTCAGGGGTCATTTTCCTTCAATTGTCCCAACTCTCACATCTTCAATACCATCACCAAAGAAACCCTGGCCGTTCGCAAGCTTGCCCTTGATCTTGCCGGTCCCCCTGTTCATGGCCTCTCGTAAGTTTTGCCTCATGTTGAAACTCTTTAAACCTTTTTTTGAGCTTTCTATGGTATAGTGGTTCTGTTTTTACTACATCCCTGGTCGATAAAAGTCGGGCGGATGCAATGAAAGCCAATGTCACAAAGAAAGTTGTGGCTTACGGGGATTTTAAGAATTTCACTGAAGGAAGTCCCCAATACGTGAATGGTCTCTCCACGGCAATTGTACAAGCGACGCAATTTTCCATGAATTCTCTTAGGAACTTGATCGGTAAACCTACCCGATTGTAAGACCAAAAAATATTATATCGGAAGAAACTGATTTTCTGCTTTAGACAATCCAGAATCATGACTGCCTATTTTAACGAAAAAGTCTATTCTATTGATTTGGTTGGAGCAGTTCTCAGACAGGAATCTTTTGTTCGAAAGATGTATGACCTAGGATGGACGCAACCCGGGTACTTCGCCGCTGAAATTGATGCACTTGCTCTGCAACATGCATTGGCGAGATATCACGCGTAAGTACCTTTTTAAAAACTTTGTCCCGCATCCAATTTAACTGACCACCTGCTGTAGCTTTCTCGACCTTATGGGTTCCTCTCCGTTGTCCTTCTTCGTTCCAACTCTCGACATAGATCTCGTCTGGCACACTCACCAACTCATGCCAGGTAAATATCAGCAGGATTCCGAAAGTTATGTAGGCCGATTTGTCGACCAGTCCGTCCATTCTCCCTCTGATACATGCAAAATCATCTGACCCTTTCCCAGTGACGATAAAGTAGAAGGACTTCGCCTTTCTTCAGCTTTTGACATTACCTGCCGTACCTGGAAATCTCGTTTCAATGTCGACTACACCCACTGTGGATGCCCTCTTCCCGGTGACAGTATCGGAACCCGACTTTCTCGGTTTGTAGGAGGATACAAACTCCCTCCACCCTCACATCTCGTTCCTTACGACCGCCCGGACCTTCTTTCGGCAACTCACCCATCTGACCACAACGCAGTAGTCTTCCTTCCTACTGATGAACATGCCCATAAACGAATGGCAAAGCGGTATGAAAAGTTAAAGCTCGAGAAAGAGAAGCAAGCCCAAAAGGCGGCAAAGCAACAAATCAAGTTGGAGGCGGAAGGAAAAGGCTCTGGATTACATCACCCCCATGCGTACAATCGCGGCGGTCGTGGTGGTGATGACAGGAATATGTCCCCGTACTTCTATGGAGCCTTTCTTCTTCCTATTCCACTGTATTTTGCTATGGGTGGTTTAGGTGGTTGTGTTGCCTTTGATGGGCATATTCAGTCTTCATCCGGCGGCTGTGGAGGCGGTTGCGGTGGTGGCTGTGGTGGTGGTGGTGGATGTGGTGGAGGATGCAGTGCAGGATGTAAGTCAAATGCAAGAATTCATATGATGTTTTCTGTTGCTAACTGGGATTCACGGTAGGTGCATCAGCTGGAGATGGTGGCGGTGGGGGTGGCGGTTGTGGTGGTGGTGGCTGCGGTGGTGGTGGTTGCGGTGGTGGTGGTTGCGGTGGCGGCTGAACGACGAAATTTTGGACAATCATGTAATGACACCATGTACTTTGAATCTCTTTCATAGTCTACTGAGGCAGTGTGCCTCACTCTAACACTAAGGTAAGTAGGACGTAACATACTATCTATTGTGCGGCATCCAGTCTAAAGATTCAGAAAAACAGAACTTCTGAATTGATTGAGTACGTGTTATACTGGTGATTGCATATATGCGCCGCTTGAGAGCAAAGTTTAGGGTGCACGAAACATTTATTCAATCCTAATAAAATATTACAACAAGTCTGTGACTCTGTGCATGATATCGACACCAAAGGTCCAGAAAAACCCCCGTGAAATGTAATGTACACTTTATATATATAGCAAATTCATGTAAACTCTGTAGGAAGGATGTTTTCGCAGAGAACCAGAGGAGATGAACAAATGACCTCGCAAACGAAAAGAAAAACATCTAAAATACACGTGGAACAAAGCGATGTGTGTGGATTATGCAGAACAGATCTGGCAAACGTAGTGGTAGACATTCGTCATGTTGTTTCGAATGGAATCACTGCAACGAACCTAAAATTAATCAGTTCAGGTAACAGCCAGAGACGAAGGTGTCGAACCAAATATAAATTACCACAAAGCAAGAGCAAAGAGAATATCGACAATTTGAGCAGACGGACCGAGTGATATCCAACTTGAACGCCCACCGGTGAACAAGAGCAAACAGTAGGCATCATAGCATCTTCCGACCCGTTATCGTATCGTCTCGTCTCGGCAAATCGCCTACTGGGCGCAGTTGTGGTGTCTGAGGCTCATGGCCAGGAAAATCTTCATCATCTGACCCCCCAGCAATACTCCAGCTCGCGTCGGAGCCATGATCACTTTCATTTGTGACAAGACCAGAATGAGAGCTAGGAGAAGGTACTGTCGCAGTTCGCAATGGCGATAGCAAGCGGTCACCTTCCCCATTTGCTCTCCCTGATTCACTCCCATTCACACTCCCCGGATATGAAACAATCTCTCCAAGTTCGCTGAGCGCATTGTAATCAGACATCAAGTCCAGGTCAGACAAATCGCTGGTATCGCTTATCGGCCCAATGGTGGGGTGGATGCCGTAACCACTGGTCGAAACCTCAGCGAGTCGTGAGCGGGGAGACAGCATAGAAGGGCTGAGAGGGGCTGGTAGATTTACTGGGGAAGGGACAAAGGTCAATCCGAGCCCTTGACCATGACCCAGATGTTCATTGGCATTCGTACGCCTTGGGGAGTTGGACATGATAGAGATGAGTGAAGCACGTCGAGCCGCAAGTGGAAGATCATCGTCATCTTCTTCATTTCCTGGTTCCGAACCTGATAAAGAATGATATTCACTGCTTTTCACTGAGCTTGTCATACTGTGTGGGGTGGCTGACCCATCAACCTCATTGAAGAATGGCGGGGTACCTGCCAATCCAGGAGCAACGGATGATGCAGGATACATCCCCGAACCGAGAATAGTTGCATTGGGTGTACCAGCTGCCCTCAATGCCAGCTGCCTGGGGCCTACAACCGGGGAAAGTGTACCATGCGACTCGTTCTCAAGGCCCAATTCCCAAGAAAGAGTTGGTGTGAACAACTCCAAAGGGTTACCGACGTCTCCAATCAAAAGCGGAGATACAGTGGGACGGTAAATGTCTGAGCTTTGGTGGGTCAAAGCAGAAGGGTGAGGGCTGATATTCGCCATTGAGAAAGGCGAGTCGGAACGAGAAGAAGGTGGGGAGAGAAACTCGAGGCCGTGCTCTATCTCGAGTTCTTGTGGGTAAGTCTGTGACAAAGACGGGATTTGTAGCAAAAAAGGCGAATTGTGTTCCTGTTCCTTGGGCGTCGAAGTGCGAGAGGAAAGCAAACTTGGTGGCAATGATGATTGGGAATCATGAGGAAGCGATATTATCGGGGGAGGCGAACCTGAGGTCTGAAGATTGCGGCCTAAGCTTGGAGGGACCTGAATTTCGCTATGCATTAACGGTCTTCTCAACAATGGATCCTGCGACCCTGTAGTTGATCCGCTCAAAGGAGACCTTATTAAGGGCGGAGCAATAGTATTATTGGATGGAGAAGGCAAAGAAGGTAGCGTCGCTGCTATTGAGGTAGTAGTGAGCGGAGGGGAAGGTAGACCATCTGGAAGGTTGGATAAGGCAGGCGACGCAGACCCCGAATTATACACTACATGGGTTCGCCTCGGAGAGAGTGGTACGAAAGGAAGTGGTCTTGTGTCCTACGAGAATCAAGAAAAAGAATCAAATTGTTCACCATCAGTTAAGGAATCAATCGGGATGAGAAGTGGGGAAATAAGAAATTAACCTCTTCAAGTTCTAGTGGGTGAGAAAGGCCACCACCATCACGATATGCATCCTGCCTCGAAGCCTTAGTAGAAATGTTCCTTTGCCTCAGATCTTGACCTGAAGAAGTGGCCACTTCGTTCCTCCATTCACATAGTTCGCGAGCGACGAGGTTGTCCAATTCGATACTCGACAAGGGTAGGTTTTCTTCTTCTCGGAGCAAGTTCCTCAGTCGACTACGAGAGAGCAGTCCATCATGGGAGCCATTCCCAAGGGTCTCCCGACTGGATGATAAAGTTTTATCGTCTGGTTGGTTGATCCTCCAAGATTCTTCCCTCTCCTGCATGGGGACTTCTGGTTCATCGTTAGCCCTATGCGGGCCCCTTCTCCATTGAACCAACTCTTCCTTCCACCTTCGTACAACGTGACTGAGATGAGGATCATATACAAACTAAAAGCCAGATGTTAGTCGATCTGTTGACAAGCCCACCCGATCCACCCAGATAACACCAGCAGAGAAATACGACTCACATGTTTGAAGGCAACAGCGGCACCAACCGTGCTAACAATGGCTAAGATACAAACCGCCGCTGGAGGGGCCATGCTTCCTTGCTTAAGGTCCTGATTGGTACCAAATGAGTCGGATACTCCGCTGATAAAGTGGATGACCTGGAAAGCTCGACTGCTGCCCTCCGTTCAGTATAAATGAAGTCCAAGTCGTCAATGCAGTCAACGTCGTGGCAGCTGCAGTGCTGGTCGGTTACGGTGACAGGAGAAACGGGTTTCCCCCGAGGTAATGGGTCTAATCGGGATGCAAGCCGGCTCGAATCATGTATCACGGGACGACAGTTGCCAAACCAGCTCAACTCCAGTGCAAGAACATGATTGTAAAGGGATTGTATTATGGCTACACGAAACGATTGATTAGCTTCCACAGCATCCAGATTAAGTTCGCTATGTACGAACGGTGAAAGACCGGAGAAGAGTGATAAGTTATCAAGCTTGAGAAATTAGATCAAATGCTAATATATGCGAAACCGAAACGAAGGGAAAACGAAGAGCGCATGACGCACTCTCATTAGGATCTAGGTTGGGTATATGCAGACGAACTACTTCGAATGGGAAACCAAGAACTGGGAAAACCAAACAATCGAAAGCAAGACAACGGAATATATGGAAGACGAATGCAAGTCCGAATAATAATAACATAAACAACGAGACAACAATCTCGAGAAAAAGCAAGGGTTTCGCAGAGCAGGAAATCAGGTGGCGCACTAGTGTTGTCGAGGAACAAAAGTCAATTTGCATTCCATGCTGGCGGGGAAGATAACCTGTCCACATTTCAGTAAAATGAATCATTGTGCTGTTGCAAAGAGAAATCGTACGAAGCTATCCATGACTTCCATGCTCGCGTCGGTAGTCTCCGCAGGAGCACGGATCTCAAAGTTACGAACAAAAGCGGCGATCCCGAGTTTGAGCATCATCAAGGCCAGGTTCTGACCGCCGCAAATCCTTGTCCCGGTACCAAAAGGCATCATATGCGCAGTCATCCTTGCAAGGTCCTCTGGGCCAGTCGAGGTCGACAACCAACGATCTGGAAGAAAAATATCGGGAGATGGAAATACCGAAGCGTCACGGTGCATAGACCAGGCCTGCGTGCCAACGATGGTTCCTGGAGGAAGGGCATACCCCATCATGTCAAAAATTTCATCGGTGACCCCACTTTTCAAAGTTGAGGAGGGAACTACACGCTCAAGAAGGCTTGGTGCAGCGGAATATAATCGAAGGCCTGTGCAAATCGCAGTGAGCGTAGAAGACGCAGCTCGTAATCAATGGTGCGTACCTTCCTTCAAGAAGGCGTTGAAATACGGCAACTCGCCTAGGACAGCGATGTCCGGTAATACTTTAGGATCAGGCATAGCATCGTCAAGTTCTGCGCGGAGTTTCGTCACAATATCAGGACGGCGAGTAAGTTCCCAAAGGAAGAAAGTCGTGGAAATGGACGCTGTATCGGTTCCAGCCATGCTATTATTGAACGTCAGCCTGCATTGATCGACTAGGCACGAGAAGGGTCCATACAGATGTCCAATACATTCAGAGATGATGTCGTGATCAGGCATTTGCACGTCTGGTGAGTAGCGGTATCGCATGAGGCGCTGTAGCAATGAGTGTTTCTCTGTTTCTCCCATTCTTCCGGCATTTATTTGGGCACGCATTTCATACACACGAGCACTGACGAACTGAAAGGGTTATAGGTTCAGATACGGAGGTTCTGCTGATTCGAAATATTGTACTTACTTCAGCCAAGATCTTGTCAGAGTCGCAGAGTTGCCTCCAACGATTGTTTGGAATCCGACAGACAAGGTTCCATGCACAAGTAGGAATGACGCTACGCTAATGTTGATGAAAGTCAGGCAAAAAGGAAAATTTTTGAAGGTATATTTCAACGCATACAAGAATGCCACGCTTTGGGAAATCTTTTATCGCCGTGGAAAGAGGATCTTCAATGTCCATGGCCCACTTAGCAACTGCTCCGAGGCGATAACCAAAGCAAGACGAAATAACGACATCAACCATGAGGTGTCGGAAAAGAGCTAGGCACTCGACTGGAGTCTTCCCTGCCATGTTTTCTAGAGTCTGATAAAAATTCAGTAATTAAATTAAAAAAAACACGCAAATAGAAGTCACCTTGACGATCTCAAAGGTATACTCGCGCATCTCAGACTGGAATTGAGCGACGTTGCTGTTCGTATAATGCGCTGCGTAAGACTTTCGTCGGATAGTATGAGTATCGTGATCGAGAGTTGTCATACTAGAGGGAATGAAGTATAAGAATTAGATGCATATATGCGCGCATATACGTACGCATGATCGTTGTCGTTGCTATGGGAAGTCGAAAACAGTTAGTTTGGTGTGCAGGGAAAGAATAAAGAAAGACACACGTCAATAGACTCTTATAATAAGTGCTCTTATCGAACTTTTGGATGGAATAGACATTACGCGTGGTCGACAGATCGCGGAAAACGACTTTATTCGGTCCAACGCGGACGACGGGACCATAAGTTTCGAAAAGTTCCTGGATGTGTTTACATTGGCGGAGGCGGACGACGTGAAAGAGAAGAAAGAGATCTGAGATGGCATAATGCCAAGGACCGGGTATCGCACAGAGCGGGGACAAAAAAAGATTATAGATGGTCTTCATGCAGACGAGCGAGAAGCCGGCGACGACGAGTACGAATGCGAGATGTTGAGACAACCAAGAGGAAAAAATGAATGAGAGCGCGGGGGACATTGTGCACGGCGAGAGATGGGATGAGGTGATATAGTTCTGAGAAGGCCCCGCGACGCAGCAGGATACCCGAGAGGACGGAAGAAGGGAGGAAAGAAGAAAAGGTGGGGGGATTGAGACATGGGGAGGGAGTCGGGTTTATATATCTCGGAAAAGGAACAGCTGACCAATATTCACATCTGTCTAAATGTTCGTCAGAATGTATGCGCATTGGATGAGCAGAACGAGGGAGATCTCATCCCATCAATCCAGCTTCACTTTCAAACTCCGCTGCCGTACGTCATTGCCGGATTGAGCTATTCGGATGCCCCTTCGGGAAATCCTCCTCTACCCGGCAATCTAAATCAATGGTGCTTGCCATCGTCCCGCCGCTAAGTGTCCGGCTCAACCATCACACCAACATATTGAATGGCACAAGTTGCTCTTCAGCTCATACTACGCCACTGTCCATACACCGTCTCCGATACAGTACATATTGTTACACACCTCAGGATCAGTGGCAGACACGCTTATCATTAAGAAATGGTGCACCATCGCCAAGTACAAGGACACATGAAATCAAAAAGCATCCACTCCATCTTGTTATCCTGACCATCATCCTGTTCTTTCCCCGCCCCTCTCTTCCTTGTCAACCTTACCCTACAGAACTCATGTCAACTAACAGTGACAATCACACAGCCCCCATGAAGCATACTCAAACCAAGTCAGCTCTATCACTCGACATGCCTCTTCGATTTCCCCTCTCTATCACACACACAGTCGCTCGCTCGCCTACTCCGCTGCGCCACCAGATTCGAAGAGATCCGAGCAAAGTCCAATCCGGCCATGTACATACCGGGCTAAACTTAAGCTTTAGATCTCTGTCCTTCCGAGTTTAAAGTAATTCAGTCCACACTAAGCCGTATGTATGCTCCGCTGCTTTCCGTCGCATTAAAGTCATACGACATCGGTTCGCGTGGCAGCCCCAGAAATTGGAACGAGAGGGACGAAGAAACTACCTACCTTTGTGATTACACCTAGGAACCAAAGATAAATTGACCCCTTCGGGTCCCACAGGCAAAAAGGTTTTTCCTTCACAAAGCCATAGTTGCGAAGGATCCAAGCCTACAATCGTCAAAGTTAGAGGCCGACCTCGAGTGCGAATTACGAGTAGCCATATGACTGGCCCAAAGTGACGAGTCCCTAGCTCATCATTGCAATACGTGTCAATTCCTTAGGCCCTGACTTATAAACGAGTAATTTATGACTAACTTCATGTCATGTCGTCCTCGGAGAGCACAAACTAGTACTTATTGAGCTTGAACCAAGTCCCATTGCAGTAGGGTTCACCCCTATTTGACTTGACAAACATCCCAAACTCGGTCCGGCACCGCGTAATCATTGCCCAGCTATATGGTGATGAAGTTCGTCTGAACAACTACCGTATGCAACGGAACGTAGATCCTTGAGACCCGAAGAACAAAGAGTCATAGTTTAAATATATAGTACGGCACGACGAGCCGTGACTTCATCATGAATAAATTCGCCGCGAAGGTAACGAGACACAGATATTAAAGGCAATCTTATGTCCTCAAGATATCGCCTATCGCATAGGATCATATCTCCAAACCCTCGAGCGCCGCATGAATGTGCGCGCGGCATCTGCGGCATTACAACTCATTAAATGGGCTATATCTCCGAAACGGATAATGAAAAGGATCCTCAATGCATTAAAATCAAATCACAGCTCTCCAGTTTCATTCGACAAACGACCCACATCATGGAGTACACCAAGGAATGAGCCTTTCTCTCCTAAAGTGATGTAATTAATGATTTCCATATGGGTGGCGTCTTCACTGACTCTTCAGTGCAGCAAACTTTCGATCTCTCAACGAGACGCAAGACAGATGAGAGAGACATCCAAAGCACTAAAACAGATGATAAGGACACAAACGCGGAGCAGGGCAGAGAATTAGAGTACGAAAGCAGCTTGAATGAAGACGAAGAACAACGACAGTACGTCACCGACAATGTAGGCGTGTGCTAACTCGCAACTCATCTCGCGATGCATCAAGCCACCATCGCCTAAAAATCAGAACGAGGCAAAAAAAGCTGTCTCCGGTGGACTATAAAAAGGGTAAAAGCAGGTCGGCACTGTGTTCGCTGCCACGCTAGGGCTAAGATTCCAGCCTCGTAAAAAGGCACGAGGCCTGTCAGAAATGACAGATGAAGGTTAAAGCCCTGGGCTAAATTGTTCATAATTTAACAGGTCGCCATTGTCCAGACGCTGACGTGGGTATAGTAGGCGACAACTTGACAGGGACAGTCGACTGGGAGACGATGAACTTGAAACGGCGACAGCAGATATTCGTTGGAGATGACCTTGAAGTGGATCGTTGGTCGACCAAGACAATTAGCAGACTCAACAAGGCAATAACCTGCACGCACCAGAAATCCCGTAAAAACGGTAGAGCTTACCAAGTGATCCGCCACCGCAGATCCAAAGAGCCAGAGTCCAATCCACTCGGAATTGGAGAGCGATTAAAATGAGAGAGAGGAAGAGGAAGAAAAAATCCTCTATCAGTAGGTCAAGTTCGCTGGCATGATTTGCTCAAGAAATAAAGGGCACCCAAAAGCCTACGTAAGATAAGCACCAAGCACCCTGCCTTGCTGTTGCGCATAAATGATAGAATTTGCCACGGTCAGTAGCTACTCGTGTTCGATAATCAGGTCCGCCGGCGCAACCGAGCTCTTAAAGGCATGAACTAGCTTGACTATTTGATGAGAACTTGCACTGTACTCGTACCGTTCTTTTGATCACGATCAGGAGCCATGAATCGGGAGATGCTCAAGGTCATCCTACCCCGCCGGCGCGATTCAAGTTGAGCCTTTTTATCAAGCTGGTAGAGGTCATTCGAATATCCCTTAGAACTTTGCTCAGTACCATTGGCGTTCAGCATCGTGACGGTCAACGATCGTTGAGAAAAGATGTACCTTTTGCAAGTATATCAGTCAACTGTGAAGAAGGGCCGTGCAAAACGCTGACTTGCCAGTCGTGGCGGCGGCAATGGATATCCGGTCCGGACCGGTTGTTCGAATGGTGCGATGTAAGAATTGTACTCGTTATTTTTCATGGGCCTCATTTTTATACTCGTTTTTGACGGCATGTCAGTTATCTCTACTTTGATACCGTGTACTCTCCTGGAAGTAAGTAAAGCTTATCGTCCATGTCCAGCGTCTGCTTATAACTCAATTTGTAGCCCCTTCTGGATCAACACCTCGGAACGTCGACAGTTTCTTTTCAACTTCCACTAGGTTACAGAAAGCTGCAGAGACCAGCCTCGTAAGTCCGTTTCCATTCATCATGGCGACGCGCATCTGGATGACGGTTTACAGTGGAGCATTGATTTGATCACAGGTTCGATGACTGTGCAGTGGATTAACACCGATGGCACTAAGGATCTCTGTCAGGCATCAGCTTGGAATTCCCCTCATTGAAATTATCCGCGTCTTAGCTCTCCAACGACTCCAGTATTCGTCCAAAGTATTTATTTGTATGCTGGCGGTGACTCTGCCGCATTCGAGTCCAGGTATCACTGTAACTAGTGTTGTAAGTGTTTCTGTCCCTACCTGCCACTCAATGCGACTGAAGCTGTGTTGAATATCCCCTTAACGAATGACGTTCTCACAGATTTCACAGAGATGAATCGGCGGTAGTTTGTCTTCGTTCTTGTACCCATAGCTTCTTGTGTCTACGATAAACGATGCCGAATTTCTGGTGAGTCGATTTCATCCCTTCTGTGTCGTGTCCAATATGAACTCGAAAAGCAGTGGCATGCAAGACCCTCTTTAACTAGTCCAGATCCTTCGTCATGGGACTAATTGTCAGATCTATTCTAGCCCTTTGGCGGATGGAGCAAGTTCGTACTCAATGACAAATTTAGAAACCATCATGATTGTTTTTTTAGGACACAGTTTTACCATACAAATTCGGAAACAACGATCGTAACTGACATTTGATATTGCTCACGCCGACTCGTCTTTAAACATTAACCAATTTCCACTGTTGGGTCGTGGTGGTGTTGCCAGAGACTTGAGCAGTGAGAGTGATCTGATAAATTTTATCAGTATAAGACGAGATGCGAGAAATGAACACGAACATTGGTGCGAATCGGAGAGCCGGAAGGAACGCTCCACACGAGGTTAGTGTTAGGGAGCTTAATACTGTTGAATCGTTGACCGGTGAATACAGTTCGACTAAGAGAAAAAAGATTGAACATACAAGAAGTTCGCGCTGTATGTGTCAACGGCGGTGACCTCCCAATCGAGGGAGGTAAGACTGGTCTTGATTGCTTGATTCTATAAGGTTCAAAATCAGGTCAGTAGTGAATTTAAAGGACGTCTGAGCTGAGGGGCACTGACAGCCGCAGCCGAATCGACGGCAGCATATCCACCAGTGAGGACACTTTGGATCTTGTACAAGTTCCTGTCGGTATCAGTAGAGATGAATCGCCACTGCGGTGAAGGTAAGTATCATGCGAATTATAACAGAATTGTCCTAACGTTTTGGTTTTTGGTCCCACCAGTCTGGTTGAGAGAGAAGATGATGACATTCGTTCCAGGAGTGAAGCTGCTGCCATAGACGTCGGCATACAGTTGAGTTTGTGCGTTCTGGACAGTGTTACCGGTGATAGACATGCTTGCTTCAAGTTTGCGTTCGAGTTAGTAGTGCGTTTGGGGGAGCCTGAATTCAAGTTGTTTTTTGGGGCCCCTTTATACGACGAGATGAATGGTGAGAATGTCGATTGGATTTGGATTACTGACAACGGTCCTTTCGAAATTCCTGAATCCCAATTTGCATTATGAACGTTGTAATGGGCTAGACCTATGAACATTGTAGTACCCATTGTCCAGAACGTCAACCTGAGGTCTCATGACTATCAAGTTTACCGCTTTCCATCTGACTTGGACATATCACACGGACACGTTCGCTCCGTACGCGTCGTTTCCAGATCAAGTAATCGTGACACCAATTACAATAGAAACAGGTTTTGCAAACCCACCGTCAGTCCGCAGTGAGTCTCCCATTTCCTTTTTATACACAAAGAAAGTCAAATGTCCCATCCGCTCGTGGAGTCAAAGCGCCGCCACATCTCCACATATAGGCTCCATCCATTCGTGTGTTGACAGGCAGCTGGATTTCTATGTGGTAGGATCCAATCATAGGACACATCTCCGATCCGTTCAAGTTGGTGGCACGTTGGTCATTGTTCTTGTATGATTAATCCATCTCTTTGGATGGTACCTGCCTTCAAGGTGGGGTGCAGCTGATGATATCGCCGCGTTATGCAAACCTAGCATTCTCATCGACGATTATGAAGCGGTTCTTGGTAGTCAGCTGTCGTTGTTTCTGGTCATCTGGATGGAGTGACACCAGGTGCAGGAATGCGTGTGAGAAGGTACATGAACTGAGTGGTTAGGATATTATCTACTTAGATGTCTTGTAGATATCACTGATCATCACTGATTCATTAGGTGTTTGCGACGGAATTAAACTGCCCGAATTTGAAGGGGTACCTACCTGTTAGTCCCAACCAGAAACGGACAATAAATTTCGCCTAAGTCTAATTTGAGCGAAAGCTCTCACTGGCGCTCAAGGCATATATCGTTTTGTCTGACGCCCCGAGGACAATCAGGATCGAAGACGGGCGGTCTAAAGAATTCTTACGAAGGTCGCCCATGACGATACTTTTGTACTACCATCTGGACGAAAAGCGGTGGTTTGAACATATCGTGATGTGTTTATGGCAGATGAAGAGAAAGTGGTAAAATTCGGAGTTATGTGCCACGACGTTCTGAACAAGACACCAATGTTCATAGGTACGATGCAAATTGGGATTTAGGAATTTCGAAAGGACCGTTGTCTGTAATCTAAATCCTATTGGCATTCTCATTATTCACCTCGCCGTATACAGTAAAGGGGCCCCAGTAAGAAAACTTGAATCAGGCTCTCCAGAACACACTATTAACTCGATTGCAAACTTGAAGCAAGCATGTCTATCACCGGTAACACTGTCCAGAACGCACAGAACTCAACTGTATGCCGACGTCACTGGCAGCTTCACTCCTGGAACGAATGTCATCATCTTCTCAACCAGTTAGAACAATTCTGTTATAATTCGCATGATACTTATCTTCACTGCAGTGGCGGTTGATTCCGACAAGAAGTTGTACAAGATCCAAAGTGTCCTCACTGGTGGATATGCTTCCGTCGATTCGGCTGAGACTGTCTGTGGCGTTCAGACTGCCTTTGATAAATTCACTACTGACCTGATTTTGAACTTATAGAATCAAGCAATCAAGACCAGTCTTACCTCCATCGCGGGAAGTCGAAGCAGGGGATTCTGGTGAGATGAGGCTTGTTTCCTCAAAAGATGACAACAGGCTCGGGATTTTGAACTAGACTTTGCTTTACAGGACAGGGGTATCCCAACAGTTGGCTCCAAGCAAAGGTGATCTCGGGCATTGGGGCCAAGCTAATCAGCATATCATGGAGTCGGTGCAGGATAGACTTGGGAGTAGGAGATATACAAATTTCTGCGTGGGAACTCCGAATCATGTGTAAAGAATTTCCAGCTGCCCTTCACGGATTCATATGCATCGCAGGAAATAGTTGCGCATCTCAGGGACACTAAATTGCAAATTGGTTTTTTCTTCGTCTGTTCTCTTTCCCCCATAAAATTGACATACTGACCTAGAAACTCAAATGGTTGATCTTCTTGACATCGGATGCGATGCCATGGCAGTTTCATTAGGTTTCAGGTCAAGCCGAACTCGACAATCAGCCTGAAAGGCGTGCAGCAGATATCTCGAAACTGATGTCAGCACGGTACTAGGATCCTATGGTGAAGCGGCAGCGACTATTGTCTCCATTACCTCCAAATCAACTTGGTCTGCTGAAGAAAGGGACAACGACCTCCAGTAACCTTACAAACTCGTGCAGCATCGCTGTCCTTCTACTATCACCCTTTTGAACGGCACAGTTGAAGGACAAGGGGACAATAAGTGTTTTCAAACTTTCTCTGATGGGGCGACACAGGTTGTGGATGCATCAGGTTTCCATGTTTCGCTGACTAGTCTCACAGGTTTCTGTATCACGCAACCAAAATCATAGTCTATCAATCTTATAAACGACCACCAGGATGTTAAGCCACAATTTCTTCATACGTGTTTCGTTTTCCCAACCATAATGCGTTTCTCGTTGTCCGCTTTTGCTATTACTCTCGTCGCTGTTACTTCTGCATCAGCTGACAGCTCGCCGACGGATTACACTTTCCCCCGTGTGTTTTTCTACTTTTTATATGCGAATTAGCATTAACAAGACCTATCTCCTCGACAGATTGTTCCTTGTCTTGCCCTGGCGTTGGGCCAAGTGAGAGCAAATTCTCGACTTATAATTGCCCGGTTTATAGCTACGAGTGCCTGTGTAAATCGGCCTGGAAGGAGAACGTCCGGAACTGTATCACAGCAAGTTGCAAGGACTCGGACAAGGATCTCCAAACCGCCCTTGCAGCCTTAAATAGCACATGCCTCCCATTCGTACGTCGTGACCCATTCATCTCAACATCAGAGTTACTTATTAATATGCAATGTGTGACTTATAGGAATGAACGTTTGGTTAGTGGCAACCTCTGGGTGACGTTACAATAGAATCGGACAGAATCCGGTGTTACCACATATCAAGGGTCCATTTTTTTTTTTTTTGCAATTTGTGCTACGTATTGATATGCCAATTGGACGTCTCTTTTGTCGTGATTCATCTGCAACTTGAATTTTCACTGGTATGATGAAGGTGTGCGATATCTTGAACTAATGGTGAGCTGTTCCTACTCTTTTGACGTAATCCAGATTCATAACAAGATATCGAGAATAGAATGCCACCATAAGTATAATCAGTCGATCGCTTCTCTTCAAGACGAAACATATCGGATCAGTCGGATCACAGCTTCCGTAATGGTGTAGATGTAGTTCTACTCTTTGCTGGATATTCGACAAAGCTACGTGGAGGATTCCGGAGAGCCTTCCCTCTCAAAATAGTATGACCACTGAAACTTGAAATGGTATCGCAGTAAATTTGTTGCGGCCCAATCTCCCCAAGCCTGTTCCCTCCCTCCCCCCAAGTTCCACCCTCGTCCGCCCTAATGAGAAAAATCACATTCACCTTCATCTTTATTTGTCAACTGCTGCTGCAAACGCATGCTATCTATATACCACTACGGGAATACTCGGGCGAGTCATTCTTCGATCGTTGGGAATTTTACGGAAACACGGATAATACAACGTGGGGTATGTCCATAAACGACTTGGGCCAGAAATCAAATAGGCAGCCTGATGTGCATGCATTACAGGAAATGTCAGCTTCGTTGATAACCAGAACGCTAGAAATAAAAAACTGGTTTATACAAACCCCGAAGGGAATGCAATCATTAAAGTCGACGATCAGACGACTGTTCCATTAAGTGATTTGGTTCTCAGAGACACAGTGCGTCAATAAAAACTCTCATATGAGTAGTGGTAATAATGTTACTCCTGCATGCAGGTTCGGATAACGTCAATTGATTCATATACCCTTGGAACTTTGGTCATCATAGACGTTATTCACATTCCTTATGGTTGCTCTGTGAGTCCGAGTTTATGTGGTAAAATTACTGCCTAACATTATTACTCCTTTTTCCTAAATAGGTCTGGCCTTCCTTTTGGGCTTATGGATTGCAAGGCAAATGGCCAAACTCAGGGGAAATAGACATCATCGAAGGCATCAACGAAATGAATACCAACCAAGTCACTCTACACGCGCCGCCAGGCTGCATGAAAACCGAAATTCCAGAACAGCAAACAGGTACCACTATCGAAACAAATTGCTCGATGGTCGAGGGTTGTACCGTAAAAGAGACAAAACCGAACAGTTATGGCCCAGGGTTTGCACAAGCTGGCGGAGGGGTATTTGCAATGCAGTTTGAATCGTCAGGGATATATTTTTGGTTTTGGAGTGTGCGTTCCACCCAAAATAATCGTTTATCAACCGACTTGTGTTCTAAATCTCACTCTTATAGAGGCCTGACATTCCCGCGTCTATAAAAAATTCATCTCCTTCCTCAAAAATGGATACCAGTGTTTGGGGGATTCCTTCTGCTGCATACCCATCGACCGGATGTGATATTTCACAATATTTTCCTCCTCAAAACTTGGTTCTGCTGACAACCCTCTGTGGTTCATGGTAATACTCTTGCCTCCAATTAAAATTGAGTCGCTTACACTCCAACAGGGCAGCTGTCCCCAGTATCTACAACACCAATTGCAGTGGCTCCTGCGTACGCCAATCAGACTCTTTCTCTCCCAGTTTTATTTCTGAGAATCAAAACAGCTTGCAGACAACATAGTTGGTTCAGGAAGGAATTACGCCGAGGCCTACTGGGAAATCAAATACATTCGCACGTATTACAATGAGGCCCTCGGTCCACCAAAGACGAGCATTTCTCCTTCGTTCCAAATTCTTCCTTCTGGCTTCCCAATGACACACCAAATCGTGCCACAATTCACTATCTTACTCAGCTGTTTTCTTCTTATCTTGGGAGTGATGCTTAACTGAAATCTATGGTTGTAGCTCTATAAGTCCACTGGGTTAAAAAGTACAGCCACAAAATACAACGTAACTAATCGAAACATCGTTCAAAGTCCCCTTCTCCATCATTTCGTGCATAACTCTGACTCTTCACAAACGCATCAAGCCCACAAAGACCATCCGTACCAGCACCACAGAACTCCAACGGTTGCAAAGCATCATTCACCAAAATCCTCACAAAAACCCCAGAATCTGATAGCCGAAATCGAAAGTCCTTTGAACAATCCAACCTTTCTACCACCATCCTACCACTAAACGGAGTCATCTGACTCACGATCCAAGTCCTCTTTCGATCAGGATAGTAAGGATCGAGGGGTTTGGGTTGCTCGAACAAACCCATCGCTGTGTAAATGGCAATCATCTGGTTGTCATGTGAGAAATCGGCATAGATCGTGCGGTTGAGCGGGAAAGTTGCGGGCGACGAGTCGAGAGTCCTGTTGGTTTGAGTGTTGTCACGGACTGGAGAGTTGGTTAGACGAGCAAGTAGTTCATTGATATATCCGACTCCTTGTACACGTCCAAGGTCTTGCCCATATCTGTGGAATGTGTCGGCATGAAGAAAAATTGATCATCATCAAAATTACCCCGTTCCATAAAATGTATGCAGGTCGCTGAAATATTCGAATTGATCGAATTCGGAGGCGCTGAAAATGTCGCAAAATGGGCTCCAGGAGAGTTTAGCAAGCGATTCAAAGGCACAGAGAGATATGAGATTAGGTACGTTGGAAGGTGTGAGATGCGCTCCAGGGGCGTTGTCATTCAGGCGTTTGGCGATCGGTGAACCGAAGATGGCACTCCAGATGGAAGTTTCTTCGTCGGAAAATTCAGCATTTGGGCACATTTTGTTATCGAGGGTGTCGTTTTGCTAAGAGAGGTATTTGAAGAGAATACCAAGAACATGAGACAGATGACGATTACCTTCTCATCTAGTATTACGGCGACCGGGGGTTTGTATAACCCGTTACTGGCAAGTGAAAAGCCTGACCATCGATATAAATGGGACCTCATTCAGCATATATGAGGCTGACCATGTGTCCAGTTATAAGCAGCAGCGACAACTCTTGCACCCCCTGAAGAACGAACGAACGGTACATTTCCTTCAGACACAAGACCTGCATATCTTGCGTACGCATCCTTTCCAGCTTTCTCAGATCTAGAATCAAAAGAAAGTTTAATAGTGGCAATTGATCTCCATGATTTCAGACGCACTGAGCCGCTCCAAACGGTATTTGATCATTTCGGCCTAGGGAATATGTATAGTTGTAAAGAAAGTACAAACGGGGGTCGTTATAGGTCGTTGCAGACTTGAGCTTGTCCACTGCAGCACGAATTCGAGTTGTCGAATCTGAAGTAGGGAAACGTGCACCATGGCGTTGAATCTGCGATCCAAACTGTCAAAAGCTGTACAGGTTTTGTGAACGCAACGAATGAATTACTATATTAACCTGTCGAATAAGTTAAAGGACCGTCCAAACCTCGCGTAGATCAGACAACTTACTTGAGTAATCTTACAATCATGAGGGGGAGCCTCGTAGGGTTTGACCGGGAAGAAAGGTGTGTATGCTCCCCATGCGTGTCCCTCTATGTTCCAATTTATTTGATTGAAAGATTCAGCCGATCGAACGAAGAGGGTCAGGATCAGCAGAGCAGCCAGGGTGGACCATCGTTGGCGGAACATTGAAATGGCACTCAAGGTCCAGGACGTCAAGGGGAATGATAATAAAGGTAATCCATGGGTGCATCGGGATTGTGACACCAGGACTGCAACCTTGTTGGTGTGGGCCGAATTGGCGGCGGCGGGCCGGGCCAGCAGAACTTCAATTGCACTTTGAATTTCAACTTTCGCATAATGTGCCAGCGCCAGCAGCTGCGAACACTGCCACGTTTCTGGGCAATTTGCAAGTCGGGGTTCATCCTTTTTTATTCTTGATTTTAGTGTGTCTGTGGTACAATCAGCGATTAATCGTTTACCCGTTTGGATTCAAATTCATAGCGTTTGCACTCGTACACAATATCCAAGGTGACAAATTTTTCATTGCCATCTACTTTAGCAGCAACATTTTTTAACACATCTCACCAATACAGTGTCCCAACCACGTGTTCCATACGTTCTATTAGATCTTGTTACAAGGGATAAAGTCAAACTGCGATGTCTCCTGGTACCGAATTCGTCTTCGGTTAGTCGTGCTGAAATTCTACCCTCTGTGTTCTTTCTTAGCATCATGCGTAGACCTCGTTGAGGGGAACGGTCATCCTTTTCCACGGCAACGCTATGAATTGTGGACATGTCATTGACCCCATTGCGATTTTTCTCTCTAACCAGGGATTCACGGTATTATCTGCTGAATACCGAGGGTGAATTGGATTATTTTTTTTTACTTCAAGGCACGAGTCTTATGGTATTTGAGTAGATATGGCCTTTCTGACGGCGCTCCATCGGAATCTGGTCTTCGGCGTGATGCACAAGCCGCTCTTGATTTCGTTACAAATGATTCCAGGCTTTCAAAGTATCCAATCGTGTGGCTGACCGTTTTGGAGGTGAAATAACTAGTAATACATCTCCAATAGGTCGTCTGTGGCCATTCACTTGGCGGGGCTGTTGCTATTGACGTCACGAGTCGAAACACAGACAAAGTTCGTCCATTTAATTCTTTTTTTTTTCGCTTTTTTACTCACTTGCATGTTTCGTTGCAGGTATCAGCGCTCATAATAGAAAACACCTTCTGTTCCATCCCGAGCTTAGTGCGAAGATGGCCCATGGGACGTTTCCTTAGCCTCTTGACCACTCAAAAGTGGTACTCTGCATCCAAGATCGCTAAAATGCCACCTTCTTTGCCTATTCTTATGATGAGCGGCTTATGGGACAGTGCCATCCCCCCAGACGAGATGAGGGAACTATGGGAAGTTGCCAAGAAGAGGGGTCCAAAGAAAAACACTGGGTGGTTCGGGTCTGTGTTCGGGCGGGAGCCTGAGGATGACAAGGAATGCCTAACGGTAGCACAACCAGACCAGGATATGTTTGAAACCTTTTCTACAGGGAATCATAGTGCGTTATCTCTTCTCTGAGCTTCCTTTGTCATGAATGAATTTAATGGGGCTTCCTCCAGATAACTTGTGTCTGCAATATGGGTATTGGACCGTTATTACCAAATTCCTGGATGGCGTTGTTCCTTCTCCGCCAATCCCGTCGTCCCCGACTCCCAGTCCTGATGATCTGCTGAGTGCTACCTGATTTCTGCCTTCCATCCTTTTTCGTTGGTTCTCCTTTTGCATTATAGACTCTCAATCATTTCATTAAGGATTTATTGCTCTAATCATTTTAGTCTGATACCCTCACTCATTCAACTACCCTTTCCTTTTTATCCATCACGTTCGCTATAACAATTTCCAAATATCTTCTGTTAAAACTCAGGTGGCAGCTCCCACCAGAAGTACTGATCATCGGAAACCCTGCTGTAACGATGCCAAGTCGATAGTTCATCTCGCCGAGGTGCGACTATCGCAATTTGGATCCCTCGAACTGGTAGAGAAGGCCACTTGCGGCGTATCCCTTGAAGGGGCGTTCTTCCGGTCTCCTTCGTTGCGAGCTTCAACCCAACTAGAGGCGAGCTGTCGTTTCTCCTTAAGAGCAAGCACTCATCCGTTCTCCTCCAAGACTCGTCCACAGTCGATGCGCCACTTTTATAAGGATCCAGTATAGCCGTCCAGTTGTAACTGCGCACAATTGCTTTCTTTCACCCACACCAAAGTCATCGTTCAAATTCATCTGTTAGCCCTAGCCTCAAATTTTGAGTGGAGAGTTGGCGGATAAGGACCAGGCCGAGGTACTGGTGGGGAACCTCGACAATCCTTTGCTGCCACGTTGCCACCTATCGACCGTCTCAACACAGCATATACACCTAATAGTAACCGGACTGCGGACCGCGTTGGTGTTCTCTGCGGCTACTTCAAAATGTGACTAACTGATCTGAGTATCAATGTTTGATTCTTGAGTTATTTCGATTACATTTTGTTGTCAGGGCGGGCTTTTCAAGCCGTCAAACGTGGGCCCACATTGTCAGGTTTCTCAGTTTCCGCTTCAAAGTTCTCGGAAAGTCATGATAGAAACACCAACAATCTAGGCTATGCGAGGGCTGCACAATGCACATGTAGCCCTTCCTTCCATTTGATTCCTGTTGGTGAGTAGTTTAGATATACCACCTGCTGAAAGCTTAAATCGGAGGGTAAATATCGGTAAGTGCCTACCGACGCAGCCATCGATGCCAGTGGGGCTAACCCTAGCCCACAGACAGTGAATGACTTGCACTGGATATCGTCCCAATCTAGATATTGCAGATGAACTTGCTGTTGATGACCTTGTATTTATAAAGTCGCCGATGAGGGCGTGATTACGAGTGTCTGGCTGACATATCGCTATACAATTGTAAATGATGTATTATTTCTTGACTCATTTCCAATGTCAATTCACTTCGTGACATCTGATCTGCAAAAAAGATTCAAGAAGAGGATACTCGATGAGTCGACCTGAGAAATCATTCGAGACATTAGGTCGATTTACGATCTTGTTTGGGATGCCAATGTTTAGAACTCTACAGGAAAATAAACCTACCATTATTGCTCTCAGAAATACCGCAATGATGTTGCATAACCATGACTGGATCATCGGCCTTTGCATCGTTGCCACCCATTGACCGCCTCAACTCATCTGACCAGTCATATTACTATTAGGACTGCGGACCACGTTGGTGTTCTCTGCGGCTACTTGGGCGTCTAAATGTGACTCACTGATCTGAGTATCAGTGTTTGAGTTATTTCGACTACATTTTGTCGTCAGGGCACTTTACAAGCCAACGTGGAGGTTTTCTGTTTCAGAGTTCTCAGAAGGCGAATGAAAGTCCCGATAGAAACACCAACAATCTAGGCTATGCGATGTAGTCCTTCCTTCCATTTGATTCCTGTTGGTGAGTAGTTTAGGTAGGGTTGTTATGTAATAATTTCATTCTCAACAGGTATACTGTACTATTTCGACCTAATGTTCAGTCATATGTCATGAAGGCATCTGAACTGAACATTTGGGTGTTTTGTCATGTGTCATGACGACGGTTGAAC
>Ga0307507_10004071_pt1 | contig 26726 bp, 7 predicted proteins | sample 7_EM_MG_FD_207223 | JGI IMG/M metagenome (GOLD analysis project Ga0307507, IMG submission 207223) | Populus trichocarpa ectomycorrhiza microbial communities from riparian zone in the Pacific Northwest, United States - 7_EM | ecosystem: Host-associated > Plants > Roots > Unclassified | place...
CTCTTTTCCTATTCTAGCATCTTCCTCGTGTATATAAAGATCCTCGAGAGCCACCTTTAATAGACAGATCACTCGTACAATTCTGTGTCTCTACCTATCAACCAGCTTAAGTCATTTGTCGTGATACATGCCTGGCTGAAATCTTTTACCGTTTTTCTACTGTTTTAATACTACCTAATAGTTGTCGTAACCAAACCTTTACCGCACATGCAACCTTACTAAAAGGTGGCGCCGCATTTCTAAACTTACGCATACCCATCTTACTATTAAAAACTATCGATTTTCCAACTTTTAAGACCTAATTCCTACTGCCTAGCAAGCTAGAGGTGGATTTGTTTGTCGTCTTACCCTCTTTCCCCTAACAGAAAATTCTTCTTAGGGGTGGTCCTAGCTTGTAAGCGAGGTATAACGTCTTAGCCACCCAGTCGAGCCAGCCACCCGGTCGAGCCACCTGTCGATCGCGATTCAAATCACCTCCTTTTCGATGCGTACTACCTTTTCCTACACTACAACCATGGGCTCAATGGCCACTGAATCGCTTGATCTTGATTAAGACGCTTAAATGGCACTTGCGATTTCGCATCTATAAGCCAACCCCGACCAATCTATTCGTCAAATTGCCCGAACTTTTGGCTTACCGCGATTAACTCTTAACCACCGTTTAAACGGCCGCTAATTAAGTTAAGAGTTTTCGCAAACTTAGTAAAAGCTTTTAGTTATTAAGGAGGACTCTCTAATTAAATGGATTAATATAATGGTAAGCTAGGGGTGGCTACCAAGAGTATAACACCTTAAGTCTATGGCTAAAGATATTTTTAAATTGAGAGGGAGTCCTACTAAGCTTGGCCAATATTAGTATAAGAACTTCCTTTATCGCCACCTAGAACTTAAAACTAGATTCGCCAGAGGCCTTAATTAAAAAAGAAAGGATACTGAGGATCCTAAAACTGTTTAAGAATGGTTTAATTTATATACAGCCATGGTCGCAAAGTATGGAGTCTCTATAGAAGATTAATATAATATGGATAAGAAAGGAACTGCCTTAGGAGTTGGTGATAAGGTTAAGGTGTTAGTTCCTTGATTACAGGCCTAAGCCTTTACTGCAGAGCTAGGCAATCGCGAGTGGGTGTCTTTAATTAAATATGTATTAGGAGGTCGATATTAATTGCCTCCTTATATTATCTTTAAGGGCAAGCAAGTATAACAAGCTTAGATAACCGCACGTCTTAATCCTAAGACGGTAATTTGAGTAAGCGATTTGGGCTGGACCAATTTGGATATAGCTCTTAACTGGTTAAATTACTTCGACTTATATACTAAGCCACGACTCTAAGGAATCTATTGCTTGTTAATTCTTAATGGCCACGAGAGCCACGTCTTAATACTATTTATTGAGTATTGCGAGGCTTATAAGATCGTGCCTCTCTACCTTCCTCCTCATTTGACGCATATACTACAGCCTTTAGATATTGGTATATTCGGCCCTCTCTTACAAGCTTATAAAAAGCGCCTCAACGATACTGCGCTATATGGAGCCTTGGCTATTTTAAAGCAAGAGTTCTTAGAGATCTACCAAGCTGCACGCAGTCAAGCTATATTGTTAACCAATATAGCAAGTGCATGGCGGGCAACAGGCCTTATTCCTTACAATCCTTCTGCTGTTCTATTAAAGATTTAACCAGAAACTCCTCCATTTGTAAGCCTTACAAATAAGGATGGTGTTTAAATTGATATTCCTATATCGCCTTCCGTTGGAGAAAAAATTAATAAAGTTATTAATTTGGTTATACAAGGTGCTATACCCTTACGCTCTAAAGCTTTGCTTGATCTATAGCAAATTGCCTTAAGAACTCTTGCTGATAAAACTGTACTTTAGCGTATGAATATGGAGCTTATTGAGAAGCAGAAGAGGTAGCGTGGAGCACAGGGCAAGACGTCATATGGTAAGGCACGAGTTCTATTAGTAAGGGAGGCTCTATAAAAGAACCAAGAGCGGGAGCAAAAGGAGCAGGTAGAGGCCGCTTAAAAGGAACACCGTATGGCTCTACGAGGTGTTATAGGCTTCGCGAAGAAGGTGTAGAAGGAACTACCAATGCAAGATGATCTTTTTGTATAATATCAATATAATTTGACAAATTTGGGTGAGAGTCTGTGCATACGAGAGCTCTGCTCTAGGGGTGGCTCGACCGGGTGGCTGGCTCGACTGGGTGGCTAAGACGTTAGACAGGAACACCAAAACTAAATACCAAAACTACGAAATATAGAGGCTAGATCTTCTACTACCTTTTAGCCTAATCTCCCCAGAAATCTTCTAGTAGGATTAGTAAGGAGAAAGGGTATAAGGATAGTAAGAAGAAACCCCCCTATAAGATACAAAATGCTAAGGCCTAATAGGTCAAAAAAAAAATCTCCTAAAGAAATAAGTGATGAAGAGTCTATATCTACTTTTTCTCCCCCTTCTCCTTCTCCTGGCCTATCTAAGACAGGAGAAAAAAGAGGATATCCTTAGTCTTCTCCTGAAAAAGAAAACCAAAAACCTGTAAAAAAGATAACAAAACTAATGACTATCAATGATAGTACGCCTTTTTACTCCTTTTCTCTAGAAGAACATCTAAGCTTTGCCTTAGATAGCCTAACTAAGGCCTATAACAAGCTAGAAGAAGAAGAAGAAGAAGAAGAAGACAGAAGAATTAAAAGAACAAGTTAAACAGCTAGTGTACTATACACGAAGTATCCTATTAGGAGAAAGTCCTTTTACATAAGAAGAAGAAAAAGAAAAAGAAAAAGAAGAGGCAAAAAATATCCTAAAAGGATTAACAGAAGAAGTAAGAGCTCTCCGTAAGGAGGTAGCTCCTACTAAGGAAACCTACGCAGAGAGGCTAAAAAAGGACCTCCCTTCTTTATCCTCCTCCTTACCCTCCTTACTACTACTACCTTCTACCCCTTCTCCTTCTAATAGGAGTTCTACTTCTACTAGAAGCAAGAAAAAGCAGCTATAAGAAAGAAAGCTAGTCTTAATTATAGATAAAAAGGACCAACCTCTGGATACCTTCTCTATACGAAACAAAGTCAATCAACTATTTGCATCAAAACTGCAAGTAAAAAAGCTAGTGCTAGCGTCCATAGCTAGAACTAAAGGAAAATAAAATATTCTCCTTATAACTACAGAAGAGTATAGTGTAGATTTCCTAGTCAAATATAAGGATATCTGGTATAACTGCTTTACCTTTTAAAGAGAACAAAAACTAGAACTATGGGCTTAAGTTATAGCCCATGGGGTTTCTACCCTACCGTTTCTAGGAGATAGAGGCTCTAAGCTTCTAAAAGAAGAAATTGAGACCTTTAATCCTATAAGGATATAAGGACTACCTAGATGGATCTTATCTAGTGTAAAAAGACACAATCCACAAACCAGATTCGGCTCTATAGTCTTTACTATAGAAAATGAAGAGAAAAGACAAGAAATCCTTAAGCAGAAAGAGATTCTAATTGCAGGTACAGCTACTAAGGTAGTAAAATACCTAGAAGTCTCTCCTACTACGTAGTGTACTAGCTGTCAAAAATTTGGCTATATAGGAGACAGATGCTCTACTAGAGCCTGTAGATATTATATAGCTGCACATCTACTAAAGACCACTCCTGTTCTACCTGTACAATAATAGGCAAGCTGTCACAGTGCTGTAATGCTAATAGGCTGAATAACTACATTGTGGTATGAAGAGGAGAAGGAGGTAAAAGGGGGTATTATACACAAATAGTAGGGGCAGCCGCCAAGGCGCTAGTGGTGGGCCAGCCAATAGTAGGAAACAGTACGAGACAGTACGTATTAGGACTATGCCGTGATAGTACTCCCCTCTCCAGAAGGTTTGGTCCCTAAACCGAATAAGTAACCTATTTTCGCTGTAAAGATATCACTTCTACTTACCGCCCTTAACCGAGCCAATAGCGATTTTCTATGCCGGGTATAGAAAATCTTGATTGGTTAGCTTAATAAATAAAATCGGCAGAACTCTACACCGCCACCATATGGCGCTTCTTGGCAAAAAACCAACCAATTAGACAACTTTAACTGGCGGTTAAAGTTCTATAAGATCTTAACCACCACAAATTACCTTTATGGTCGGCCATAGCCTCGGCGTAACTCTCCCTTATTTTACGCCCAGTCTGGGGGTCCTGGCTTCTTAGGGTGTTATTTATAGAATCTTAATAGTGCGCGCTTGTACCCTTTTAGGGATTTCTTGGGTTCCCAGGTTTTCTCATTGTGGTATTTCCATTTAATATAGTATGTTAAGCCATGCTCGTCTATTTGTTTATTATATACATTAAGAATCTTTTTAAATTCCCACTTGTCTGTAATATTACCGTTATTATCCCTTTTGGCTATCCTGCCTATGATATTATAACGTTCCTCTTTATTAATGCGTGCTTAACTAGAGATCTCTTTAGGGAACCAGAGGCGGACTTTTAAAGTGTGGAAAGACTTATTAACACAGATATAGTCCGGGAGGTTAACTACAACTGCTCCTCTATAGGCAGCTAGGACGGGCTAGGGTCTATCCTAGTTATTATCCTACTTCCTCTTAGGCTGGTTAGTCTTTATATTTTTAAGGCTAACTATAACTATGTTATCCTTTTTAAATATTATACCTTCGTCTTGTTTTATATTAGCATTGTCTTTATATTATTACTAGGAGATATAAGCTAGGGCTTTAAGCTGGGTTAAGATACGCTTAAAGCGGTTAGCAATAGTATTAGCTTATAGGTACTTCTTCTTTGCATATATAGATAGGGCTAATGGCTGGGGGCCTACTGGTTTAACGCCTAGACGTGGGTTATAGCCATAGTTGGCAAAGAATAGTGAGATTCCCGTGGTCTTATTAACCTAGTTATTTGTGGTAAACTTGGCAAGGGGGAGCCAATCTACCCAGTTATCTTAGGTAAAGCTCATAAAGGCGCGTAGGTACTTATTTATTGCTATATTAACAATCTTAGTTTAACTATCTATTTTAGGGTGCCATGCGGAGCTAGAGCTTAGGGTTACCTTTAGGCGCTAGTTTAGGCAACGCTAGAAGTTAGAAATGAATAAAGAGCCTCTATCGGAAACAATAGTATTTGGAGCGCTGTGTAACTTATAGATAGTATAAATAAATGCTTTAACGAGCTCCTTAGTATCTAGGCTAGTAATAAGAATAAAGTGTCTCATCTTTATTAGGTGGTCAACAATGACAAAGATATATCTATATGTTTTGCCATTATAAAGGCACTTAGGCAGGTCGATGACGTGGTTAATAGAGATATCGGTTTATGGGCGGACTGGTAGTTCTAGTGGTTTTAGGAAACTAGGCAGTGCTAAGCATAGGGTCTTTATACAGAAGCAGAGAGCGCAGTCTTTTATAAAGGTAGCCGTAAACTGTGAAATACCTAGCCACCAATATATTTAATTAAGGAGGTTTAGTGTCTTAACGTGGCCCGGGTGACCCGCAGGGCCTAAAATATATATGCGGTATACAACTTCTAGTTGGAGTTTATATAAATCAGGGACAAATACTCGATTCCTATAATAGATTAGGCCGTCAACAATTAAACATTTGGATTTATTATAGCGGAGTAGCTTCCTAATCTGCTTGGGCTAACGGCGTGCTTTACAGTCTTCCCATTTATATAGTACAGCTAACATATTCCTAGCGAGTTCGTTCTCTTTATAGGCATTCTTAATAAGCTTTTTAAGGGTTTTTTTCTTAGGCTCTGGGTCTATTACTATAATAAAGTCTTTAATGCTCTAGTCTTGGGATTCGCTCAGTAGTTCTTCTAGGATAGTAGGGTTGACTTTCTTTAATAGTAAGACAACGTGGTCTTGGTGTTATAGACGTTTGTTATTAGCATTAGCAGGTGCAACGCCTAGGAGGCGGCTAAGAGCGTTTAGGATTATGGCTTTAGTGCTAGGCCTATAGGTAATAACAAAGTTAAATTAAGAAAGGAACTTAGCCCAGCGGACTTAGCGCTAGTTTAGTTGTTTTGTTATTATAAAGGTCTAGAGGTTCTTATAGTCTATAATAATTTCAAACAGCTGCTCAGTTCCTTATAGTTCAGGACACTATTCTTTTAGTGCCTTAATGATTGCCAAGAGCTCCTTATTATATATTTTATAGTTGCATTTAGGGGCTAAGTGCTTAGGAGAGAAGAATACAACTAGCTTAAGCTTGTTACTTTTATCGGCTTGATAGAGCACTCCACCTAAAGCCTAGTTTAAGGCGTCTGTCTCTACTATAGTCTTCTTTATATAGTCGTAATACGCTAGGACTAGTGCTTTAGTAAACGCCATTTTTAGAGTCTAGAATGCCTGTGCTTAATTAGGGCCCTATAACTAGCTAATGCTCTTTTTTAGTAGCCTGGTTATGGGCTTAACTACCTTAAAATAGCCTTAAATAAATCATTGGTAGAAGTTCGCAAAGCTAAGAAATTGCTGTAGTTTCTTAACTAATGTTGGGTCCTTCTATTTCTATAAGGCCTGCACCTTCTTAGGGTCCATGGTTATGCCATTAGTTGAGATAATTAAGCTAAGGTATTTTGTTTTAGTAGTATAAAACTTAGACTTATTAATGTTAATTTAGAGTCCAGCATTACCAAGTCTCTAGATAATTTTATTTACGTATTTTATGTGCTTAGCGCGTGTTTTTAAGAAGATAAGGACATTATCAAGATACGCAGTGCAGTAGTTATTAAGGACGTTGTATAAAATATGGTTAATATAGTTTTGGAACATAGTGAGCGCGTTATAGAGACTAAATAGTATAACTAGCATCTTATAGAGTCCAAACTGGGTAATAAATGCTGTAAGCTACTTATAGCCTTCCGTAATCCGGATCCGGTTAAATATAGCAATTACGTCAAGCTTAGTAAAGTACTTAGCACTATAGAGTACGTCAAGTGTCTTGCGGACTAGTAGCAGTAGGTATCAGTTCTTAATAGTAACTATATTTAGGCCTCAGTAGTTATAGCAGATTTATACACCGCCGCCAGGTTTCGCTGCAAGGAGGAGTGGTATAACGGCTAGTAAGGTTGATTTGTGGATAAAACCCTTATCCAGCATCTTATTAATCCACTTCTTTACACAGCTAAGTTTAGCGGGTAAAAGTGGTCTGTTTTTATAGTACGGGGCCTGCTTTCCTGGTATAATCTTAATTTTATGGTCCTATAGTTGGTAAGGGGGCAGCTTGTCTACGTTCTTAAGGAGGAAGTGTTTAATATATTTGTAAAACTCTTTTGGTAAGTATTATAAAATATCCTTGTAGGTTAATCCTAGTTTGCCTTTTAGAAATTTCTTAACATTAGTGTTAACTATCTTCTAGCGTAGAAACTCAGACTTGGTTTTTAGGTTTATCTTAAGGAAGTTATGGAAATAAGGGGGTAGCGCTTTACAGGCTTCCTCTATTATATAGTCACCTTCTATTAGCTAGTAGAAAGACCTTTCTAACAGGTTTAGTACTTCTATTAGGCCTATAGGTAGCTCCTTAAGCAGCTGTTAGTATTCTTCTTGTTTAACTAGTTCTACTAGCTCCGCTATATGGATCTTTATTACCTTTACACCTTTTTGTTTACAGAACTGGGTAAAATTAACGGTATAAGTGTATTTAATGTTGTCTAGGTTAGGGCGTGTCTGGTTCTCCAGTGCTACAGCTAGGCTGGCACGGCTTGGTTGGCCTAGGGGGGCGGAAACAAGGTAGCGGCCTTGCACGGTACGCACGGGAGACGGGTATAAGGTTGGGCGTTATAGGGGGGAGGTCTTAATTGCTCTGGTTTTGGTCTTAGCTATAACACCCTTAGCTATTATATGTGCGGTCATATATACGTATAGTAAATAACTTAAAGTTAGGTATCTTATTAGCTGACCTAGGTTAAGTGGGTGTATATGGGGGACTTATAGTTCTGGCGGTGTTTGTTTTTTTAGAAATAGAGTAGTAGTCTAGTCTTCTAAAATCTCTGTTTTATTTACTATGTATATTAGCTTACTAGTATTAGGCACCTCTTCTACTATCAGCTAATAGTATCTAAGCGTTGGCTGTGTAATGCGTCCGCGTGGTGCTACTTAGTTACAGTCAGGAATATACTATGGGAGACAGTTATAGGCATAGTAATTAGAGTTGAATTTAAGCTCTAGAGTAGGGAAGTCTGGTTTTAGGTTATACTTTTTAAGCTAGGGCATTCTAAGAATTACTAGTATCAAGGGTAATAACTTCGTGACGTAGAAGAGTATAGATTCTATATAGTGGCCAATTATCATTCTTGCTGTAAAGTAGTGGGTAATAAAGCTAGATAGGAGTCTATTAGTAAGGCGGAGTGGTTTTAGGACTAGGAGTCTTTTTATTATAATATTATACTTTTTTATAAGCAAGTCTTTATCTGTAAATGCTAGTGCTATACTACTACTATTAACAAGGCTTACTGTTTCAATAAAAACTTATAGGAGTAGGTTGCGTAATAAGGAGAGGTAGGTCTAAATAAGGATGGTATTTCTATTATTATTTGCTATTCTAAGGTTAAGTAGTAGCTGACTTAAAATAAGATCTAACTAATCTAGTAGTATAGATCTAATCTTTTTATTCTCCTCCCTATATGGTTCTAACCCTTGGAGGCAACTTAGTCCAAGGGTTAGTCTTTTAATAACTAGATTATAGGGCTTAGCTAGTAGCTATAGTCTTAGCTAGTATATCCTGATGTATTAGTCTCCGACGGTGTATATATGCTAGGGGGTACTTCGCTGAGGATATAGCCGGTCTTACAGTTAGTAGCGGTATAGAGCACTTATCCGTAGTTTATATACAGGACCATTAGCTGGGGCTGTATTGGGGAAGGGAATCGTGGGGGTGGGTCTCTATATCTAAACCTACGTCCCCATCCACGGTTGTTATTTTGGTTACTAATCCCTCTACTAAAGAATCCGCCGTGGCTAGGAAGGGGTTAGTGTGGTAGCATTAGAAGGGGATTTAGGTTTATTTTAGGGTTATAAGCATCTTTCTAGTGGCCAGGTTAACCACATGCCAGGCAGAGTCTATTATCCATACAATATCTTTAGACGTCGTTGGGGAGGCTACTACTACTACCGCTAAATTTAACGGCGTTAAGGTCTATTAGGTCATTCTATAGTGCTAATACTAAGGTATTGTTGTTAGATAGTGTAGGTTAATAGCCACTAGCGGTACTTAGCTTAGCGGTATTTAGCTTAGTATGGTAGGCGTGGTTCTATAGGTTATAAGCAAATACGTCCATTTGCTTACTCTAGCCCTTATAGTTAGCATTATTGATTTTGCGGCTAAGGGTAAGGGCTAAGTCCTTTATCTTAGATAAAATATTCTTTCTAAGCAGATCTATCTTTTGTTCCTTAGTCTTGTTTACTTTTATTATTAACTTATTAAGCTCTGCTTTCCAGGACCAGTAATTACACTTGCCTTGGTTTAAGGTATCTAATTTATTCTTAGCCGCTTAGGTTATATCTATAGTCTTATAGTGCTTCTTTATATACGTAAACATAGACTCTCGGTTAGAGAAGGCCTATTTGCTTAGGTTGTTTGGGTATATATATAGCATATTAAGGCCATGCTTAATATAGTTATAAGCCTTATCTATTAGCATGTCTAACATATAGAGGACTTCGTCTATTAGGGTTTTAAAGCACTTTGCATCTCTATAAAAAACGCCTTAGATCTTTATTTCCTATATTTTAAATTTTTCTTACTTTTTAGTTGGCAATCCCTTACCATTAAATGGGGTAGGGTCTTTTGCTTTACGCTTTTTTCTATAGGGCTTAGCTAGGGGAGGAGAGCCAGTAGCGGTATTCTTATTAGTAATAGTTTAGGTAAGTGTAGTAATCTAAAAGCTTAGGCTTTATATAGTCTTAGTATATGCCAAAGCTTGCTGTTTGTATTGCTTTATATATAGTTTAAGTGTCTTAAGGGAGTTAATTCTGTGTTAAGCTTCTTTAAGTTAGGACTTTACAGTCTAGCCTTTATTATAGACTGTTTAGAGACCGCTCTTAACGCTAGTTAAAAGGGTTATATATATAGAGAGGTGCTGAAATGTTCCTGATATATTAAGGTCCTTAGGGTACTCTAAACCACTCCTAATTGCCCAGGTAATGTTGGTGTAGGAGGTATTAAAGAGGCGGGCGAGCGCTTTATATGTGTTTGCTAATAGGGTATTCTAGTCACCCATTTTAGGGGATCTAGGCAGGGTAATTAAAATCTATAAGGCTGGCTATAATGCTAAGATTATTTAAGATAATACTAAGATTGTCTAGGACTGTGGTATAGTGGTATTGGTCGCGCCAAGTCGCGATTATACTGGGAAAATAGAGACAGTGGACTAGGGAGAATAAAGATCGCAATAGGGCGCAAGAGGAGATACCATAAACTGTTACAGTGCTGTAATGCTAATAGGCTGAATAACTACATTATGGTATAAAGAGGAGAAGGAGGTAAAAGGGGGTATCGTATATAAATAGTAGGGGCAGCCGCCAAGGCGCTAGTGGTGGGCCAGCTAACAGTAGGAAACAGTACGAGACAGTACGCGTCAGGACTGTGCCGTGACATAAGCCTTGTCAACATACAACCCCTCTTTGCATTAATTGTAAAGAAAATCACTTTGCTAATAGCAAAGACTGTGAGATACTCAAAGCAGCTAAACTAGTACGCAGTACTAGCTTAGACAATTCTATAGAAGAATAGATAAAGTATAGGATCCTAGAAGGAGGCAACTCCTACTAGGCTCTTAAAAAGATATTAGAGAGCAAAAGGATAGAAATAAATTGCAAAAGGACAAGGACAGGCATTAGGATTTTTCTTATTATTTTTTCATTCTCTAGTAGTTGTAGCAACTTAGTATTTTACTAAGGAGCTGTAAACCCTTAAGGGTTTATAAACTATTAGAGTATAGCTACTAGTATATATTAAGCTGCCTAGAGAGGATTTATGTATATAGAACTGTAGCGCCATAGCCTAGAGGCTGCATGCGCAGTATTATACGTAGTGTAATACAATGGATTGAAAAAAAAAAAAAAAAAAGTTGTCGTAACCTAGTAATTTACTAGGGAGTGGTAAACCTCTAGTCTAGAGGTTTATAAACTACTAGGATATAGCTACTAGTATATATTAAGCTGCCTAGAAAGGATTTATGTATATAGAACTATAGCGCCATAGCCTAGAGGCTGCATGCGCAGTATTGTACGTAGTATAATACAATGGATATAAAAATAAAAAATAAAAATAAAAATCTAAGAATAGTTAGGTAATAGCAGATGTTAATATATTAGGGTAGGCAACTAAGTGTCTTATCTTAAATAGTTAGTCTATAACTACTATAATATTTACGCAGCCTTTACTTATAGGGAGGTTAACAATAAAGTTAATTAAGATATCCTTTTATCTTTAGTCTAGAACAGGTAGTGGCTTTAAAAAGCTATTATACATCTTATACAAAGCTTTAGCTTATTAGTAGGTATAGCAGCTAGAGATGTACCTTTATATTATATTATACATATTTAGCTAATAGTACTCCTATTAGAGTAGTTCTAGGGTTTTTTTATGGCCTAGGTGGCTAGCTACTAGTAGGTTATATATATATTTAAGAGGCCGTCGAAAACGGACTCTGCACCTATATGTGGTGACGGCTACGAACCTAGGTCTTCGAAGTTCAGACCTAGAGCCAACGCAGAGACGTCGCATAGCGTGCGATACGACTTCGTGGTGGTAGTTGTGAGCGTTGGGGCGGTGGTAAAAAGTTTTCAGATAGTGAGATCTCGAAAACCACCACTATTAGTACCCCTTTACGATAACAGCTTATTACTACGGTACTCTATTAAGGCACCTGTACGATCCAACATGGATGTATAGCATTTAATATCATCCTCTTACCCCTAATGGAAAGCATCAACGACCTTACATTGACGGACGGGCGGACAGTTGAGCGCGAACGAACGAGCGAATATACGGCCCCTCCTAACCCCTAGGGCGATCGCCCGCGGAGCATGCGGTTACTTGCCATTACCGTAATACTGCCTGGCAGCCTGGACAGCAACCTTACGGTTTTTTGTCTCCTCCCTACGACTAGCCATCCTAGGGAGAGCCTGGTTGGGGCCTAGGCACAAAGACACCTAGTACACAGTACATAATGTCCCGCTAGCTTTTCGGTATTATAGCTATGGATGAATCCCCCTTACGCCTCCGATGGCTTTAGGGGGGGGAGGCATGGCGTATAGGGTAATGGTTAACAAGAGATAGCATATAGGAGGTGGTTAAGGCATGGGAAACAATAAAGCAAAGCACAGTAATTAATTAGCAAGGCCTAGCTAGGACGTAGTGAACCCTAGCTTGGATAAGCTAGAGAAGGAAGCAGTGGTTCCTAAGGAGTTTGAACATCCAAGGGGGACAGGACGTAGCTGTAGGCCCGCAGGGCCGCTGCTACGGACGGATATGGTAAAGCAGGGGTTTTTCATCCTACTAAGGTGGCTCATAGGGGTTTTCCGTCCCCTATATTAATAAGGGGTTTCTTCCTGTCAATTTATAAGTTTCCCTTGTGTACGGAGTAGTCTGCGTGGGCCTAGATAGGATCCGTATTAGACGTTAATTAAAGAGTTACTACTATATATTTAAGAAGCTTAAGCTTAAGTTTATTATAGTTAGGTATAACTAGGCGGTTCTAGTAGTATAAGCAGTCTCTATAAGCTTTATATTTACTTAAAGATATCTTTTTAGAGTGTCTAACGCCATCTTAAATTAGCTTAAGTATCTCTTAAATAAACTTATTATTTAGGTATTTGTTAATTATAATCTATTTAATTAATCAATTAGTTATTTTAAGGATGTATACTATAAGGTCTTTAGCTAGGGGATTAAATAATTTAGGGCAAAGCAGGGTTTATTTATGGCAGGTACGTACTTCTTTCTATACTAGTATATCTTATAAACATTAGGTTAGGGTATTAGGTTTTTAACCTTAAACGCCTAAGTAGTAAGTAATTAAGAATTAGAAATAAAACAGATATTTTAACTAGTGGGCTTAACAATAACTTAGCTGTTTTATGGTTGTAAAGTACTATAGATTCTTATAGTCGCTAAGGACCTTAATTAGAAATCTAGCGCCTTCTAGTTTAGGTTGCTATTGTTTAAAACATCTAATAATAGCTAATAATTCCTTATCGTAGATCTCGTAGTTATATTTAGCTGGGCTTAGTTATTTTAAAAAGTATACTATAGGGTACAGTACTCCTTCTTTATTATATTAAGACAGAACGCCTCTAGTAATATAGTTAGATAAATTAGCTTCTATAACACTCTTTTAGTTTAGGTTAAAGTGTTAGAATATAGGTATAGTGGTAAATATAACTTTTAAATAGGCAAAGGCCTTCTTATATTCCTTATTAAAGATAAAAGCTTTATCCTTTTAGGTTAAAGCTATAAGGGGTAAGACTAGGGCGGAGAAGTTATTAATAAACCATTAGTAGAAGTTAGCAAATTCTATAAAGGCTTTTACATCCTTAACGTTTTTAGGTTCTTACCAGTTTATAATTACTTTAATCTTCTTTAGGTCTATTTATACGCCATCTATAGAAATAATAAGTCCAAGGTATAGGACTTCTGTTTAATAGAATTTATACTTATTTATATCTAACTATAAGCCAGCTCTATATAGGGCTTCTAAGATAAGGTTAATATATTTCTTATATTTAGTTAGGTTATTACTATATACTAGGATATTATTAATATAAGCAGTACAAAAAACATTCAGATAAGGTTGTAGGGTATTATTTATAAAGTGTTAGAACAAACTTAGGGTATTTTTAAGGCTAAACGGCGTTACTAAGTATTTAAATAGTCTGTATCTAGTACGGAATACAGTAAGCTATTTATCTCCTTTTACAATATAGAGGCGGTTAAATGCATAGATAAGGTTAAGTTTTATATAGTAGCGAGCCTTACTTAATTAGTTTAGTATCTCTTAAATTAATAGGAGCGGGTATTAATTCTTAATGGTAATAGTGTTAAGAGCTTAATAGTCTATATAGAAGTGTAGACTGCCGCTAGGTTTCTTAATAAAGATTATAGGTGCAGTTATAGGTAAAGAGCTTACTCTAATAAATCCTTTACTTAGGTATTCATCTAGGTACTTCTGTAGCACTTAGAGGTTGTTTTAGAACATTCTATATAGGGGTCTAAATCCTGGCTGTTTTCCTTCTTTAAGTATAATCTTATAGTTATATAGTTAGTACTCTACTAACTTATTGGCTTCCTTTTATAAGAATACCTCTAGGTACTTATAGTGGCATACTAGTACTTTTATAGCAGGGTTAGTATGCTTTTTTAGTGCTAGGGCCTTTTTAATATCAGCCATTATAATAGTAAAGATCATATATTTAGGTTTCCTAGCAAGTTATACTAATAGGGTAGCTCTAATTATGTAGATATCTAAAGTATTAAGCGAGCTTAGGTTATCCTTAGTTTCTTATATAGTTTTAAGTTTAGTGTTAGGTATAAAGTTAGTGTTAGATTTAGGTTTAGGTTCTTTAAGTATCCTTTTTATAGTAGAATACTAGTTCTTCTAGTACCTTTATATGTTAAGCTTAAGCTTCTGCTTAGTTTAAGGTATAGTAGTTAGAGTTAGTTTATATAGTTTAGTGTAATTTCTAGGTTCTTAATAAACATTAGTGGAATTCTTAGATTAGTGGAATTAGGTGGACTTTTTAGGTATAGGGTAGACATTAGTAGAAATTTTAGACTAGTGGATCCTAGTAGATTTTTTAGATTTTAGTTTAGGGTCTAAGCAGTAAGTTATAAGGCACTTCTGCTTATAACAGAAGGCGGTAAATGGAAGCTTAAGGTTGTCCTAATTAATGGTTACCTTATATAGCTTTATTTAGGATTATTTAAGAATTATTAAGTAACTTAGGGTAGTTACAAAGAGCTTAATTAATTCTTTATAATTTAGGTATTAAAGTCTTAGGCCTGCTATATAAGTAATACGGCCTAAGACAGTACATTTACTATTAAATCCAAATATATTAATATGCCGGTTAAGGGGTGTTAGGGTAAACCTATTATCTTACGCGAAAATCTTATTAATAAATCCTATACCGCTAGCTCCTGTATTAATTAGGACTTAAGTATTAGCCTATTAACCTTTCTGCTAAAGACGGTAGTTAATAGTTATACTACAATCCTAAGAGTTAGGTTTTGTAATATTTAATATATTTAACAAGATCCTATAATATAGCTGTCCTAGAGAGCGACTTAACTCTAAAATATACCTTTTAGTAGTAAGCAGAAAGGGGTTCCTATAGAACGTCAGTTATAACTTTATCCTTATAAGTAGTACTTACTAGATATGGAGTTGGAGCCAGATAAAGATTGGGGTTAGTAGCTAGAAGATTAGTACGGTAAACGGCTACTAGCGTTAACTATTTATAGATCTTTTTAGAAAGGGGCAGAGCAGTAATTAGAGAAGTAGGAGCTACTTTTATACTTAAAGCAGAGGCCTAGCTTAGTGCATTATTCCTATTTAAAGAACTCTAGTAGGGTGTATTCTAAAGTCCTAGTGTTAATATCTATAGCATTAGGGTGCTTAGGCTAGGATAATAACTTAGTGGACATTTATGGGGTTATTATATTATATTAAGGAGCAGACTTTAGTATTAGGCGTAGTATATTATTGTACTATTTATTAATAACGTTTATATAGGCGTTAAGGGCTCCTAGTAGGTCTACACTAATTAGGGAGGTTTTTAGTTTAGGGCTTAGATATTTAATAAAGCTGTTAATTAATGCGGAGTTATTCCAGCCTGTTTCCTTTACGTAATAATTAAATTCAGAGAAGTATACTAGGAAACTTTTCTTTTTTTAAGTTATATAATTTATCTTCCTTTAAGTAGTAGCTTGGTAGTTTAGGTTACTATATATAGCTTTAAAAAGTATAACTAGGCTTTATACTAAGTTTAGCTAAAGAGGTTTAATAAGGTTAGCTATGTCTCCTCCTAGTTAACTTAGGGCGTAATAGAGTCGGTTAACTTTAGTTAAGTAACAGTTAGTATTACCAGTTAGCTTATTCTTAAGCCAGCTTAAAAATAACTAAAGCTCTTATTATTTGCTAGTAAATACTAGAGGGTCTAGTAGTTTTTTAGATTGTTATAACGCAGTAGTTAGTTCTACCGGTAAGACAACTATTGCTAGCTGAGGGCTCGCGTTCCGCGTATTGGCTTCTAGTAATAGCAATTAGTCTTAAGAGCTTAGCGTAGGCGTCTTAAGGGTATAGATTTCTTCTTAGAGGGCCTTAATTATTTTCTAGTACCGTGCTTCTTATTTGGCTTGCTATTAAGCTATAGCAGCTTAGTTTTATATAAGGGCGTCTATAAAGGACTTTTATATATCTGCTAATTGTTCCTAGAGTGCGGATATAATATTAGTAGCTATTATAGGGGCTTTAAAATTGTTTTGCATTTTAAACAGAGCAGGGCAGAGTATATATTTTTAAGGTTTTAACGCAATATAGCGTTACGGAGTAAGTATAAGTGGTAATAATATATAGCGAAGTAGATATTATTAAGCTATATACATAAACTATATAATAAGGTTAAGACGTTGCGTAAGAAGAGAAGGTAAGAAAACGGGAAGAAAGGATATATATCGTTAGTTTAGTTACTTGGTTAATATATATATAGAGCAGAATATGATTTAAGTAGCGGTCCTAGCAGAACTTGGCAGGATTTAGTAGACTTAGTAAAATATAGTAGAATATAGCAGATTGCCGTCAGATTACCATAGATTGCCAGTAGATAGCTATTAGATTGTTATCTTACGGTCAGTCTCTTCTTACTGCATTAGTAGAAACAGGTAGATATGTATAAGGTATTATAGAGATGTCCCATAATATAGGGTTAGCGGTAAATTTAATAAGTATACTACCTTACTACCTATAAGTCTGGCTATATATAAATAACCTATAACCTACCTATAAGGCACTAGCAACCTACCTATATAAACACAATTTTAGAATATTTTTAATAGTCTACTAAATTTAGGTGAGCCCTAAATAGACTAATTAGGATTTTCTATCCCAGGGATAGAAAATCGCTATTATCTTGGTTAAATATAGGGAGTTTTGGCAAAGCAAATCTAACTAATTAAATAACTTTAACCGGTGGTCGAAGTTCCTTAATATCTTCGCGCCGCGTATATATACTACCTGTCTCTTTATACGCAAAATTAAAACTCTCTTTCCTCACTAAATTTTTTTTCCTTATTAAGGGTTTTATAGGGTTTTATTAAGGCTTAAGTATATAAAGGATTGGGGACAATCCTTTTTAAAGAGAGGGGGGCATTATTAGGTAAAACCTAAGTAAATAATTATATAGCTATAAGGTATGGGCGACCTAAGGGCAACCTAGGAGCGACTTGCCTAGGGAAACCCTTTCCTTATCTCGCATATTGTCGGGAATGAGGCAAGTTGCCGTCACGCGAGGCATATTGCCGTCACGTGTTGACGTGGCCCTAGCGTGGTGAGGAACCTTAAGTTCCTTACCCCTTTTCTTATTCCTATAAAGAATTAATTAACCATTATCATACTATCTACAAACCGTAGCTACGTGATATCACCTTATGTTACCAACACTGATTAGTGGTTAACTTCACTATTATACTATAGAACAGCTAGGTATTCCACCAAGAAGAGACAAGCCACTATACCAGTACTACTTATGCTAGAGGAAGCTGTCTTTTAAGGTTAGAACTGGTCCTAAACCTTAAATAGAACTCTTCTATAAATCTAAGGATTTAAAGGCCAGAACTGGTCCTAAGCCTTTCCCAGATTACAGATTCTTGCGTCCATTACATAAAACAACACGCTTTATAAGTCTTCGTAATTTAAGGCCAGAACTAGTCCTAAGCCCTATAATCGCAGATTCTCGTCTAAACGCGTACTAAACGACAATTAACAATCTCTATACTAATAACACCTCCTCTCCTACAACCCTATAACACTTCCCTTCCTCTAAAAACATGGCTAATGACTAGAGAGACTCCTTACCACTAGGGGTAGCTATATACGCGAAACTCATTAATAAAGATTGGGACGATTTTCCCGTTTTTAATACAATAACCTGTATGGCAAAATAAGTTAATGGCTTCCTCTTATACCATATTCTCTTCTACCGAAGTAGATACTACGCCGATGTACAACTATAGGAATATTTTAGGGAGGATTTTATGGGATGGACTGCCGATACTTAGGTACTTAGAAATGTTAATATTATCTAGGATTTTTAAGACTTCCTCTATAGGAATAGGGTATATATTACTAAGAACAGTAACCCAATTACTAGTAACATTTAGGCCGTTATTATTAGAATAGAGGAGCTAGTATAGACAGAAGCTAAAATTATATATTAACTATAGAGACCCAAAACCAACCAATATTCTTTAGAAGGTAACTTTAATTCGTATCTAAACCCCTAGAACGCTACTCTCCTACCTAGAGGTACTCTTCTACCTAGAGGTACTTTTCTACCTAGAGGTATTCTTCCTTTACCTTCTCTACCGCCTCTACTTTAGCTAACCAGTAAGCCTTTATTACAAGAAGTCACGAATCTGATAAAGATATATTTGGACAAAGAAAAGAAGTTTAGAGGAGAACTGTATAATATACTTAGAATAAAACTACAGGTCTTTTACAACTGTTATAACAAGGTTAGAATTTAAGGCCACTAGTACCACCACGCTTTCTCTATTATATTAAAGGGACGGGCGGCGACATTCTATTACAACTATATTATAGGTAAAAACTATAGCTTTAATATAATGCTTTAGCTTATTAGAGCTCACTTTAAAACCAATAAGAATTGCCAACTTTATATATTTAAATGGCGGGAAACTATATTCTAGAGAGTTATTGCTTCTAACCCAATAAAGACTTATTTAGAGTGCCTTTAATTACTCTTTAATAAACTCCAGAAAATCTAATATGGCCTTACTAAAACTTACTAAAATAAGAATAGCCTAAGGGACCAGGTTATCTTAGCCTGTTATAGCATTCCTAAGTATAATCTAGCGCTATACAAACCTATGGATACGTTTAAAGGAGTATATACTAAGCTACACTCCGCCGTAGGTACTGTAATGCGAATATAAGAATCTTAACAGTTTTATACTAAAAACTTTACCTAACTAAGTATTCCTAACTAATATAATTATAACTAGACTGACCGAATATATAGTAGCCGTGGTAGGGAATACGGCAAAGGGTACAATTAATGTCAATTATAAGGCAATTATAGAGGTCCTTATGGAGGTTTATTTTAAAGTAATTACCAGAAGAAGTACTATATTTATAAGAAGCTAAATTGCTAGTTAACTAGACACTCCCTTAATAAGCAAAAGGAGGCATATAATAAGTTTCGTTAGAGTGCAAGAAACGTTAGAAATTATAAGGTTACTATGGCCTACTTCTAAAGCTTCCTAGTTTAATATAAAGGCGTAGAAGATCTTAAGGGTAAGGTTAATAAGACTAAATAGCTTCTTATAGATATAGAAATTAAGAACTACTCTCCTAACTAATACTTCACTAAGTATGGTAAGGTAGATGGTATATAAACTATTACTATTCTTAATAACCAATCTACGCTCCATTCTATCACGAAGTTAGATATCTTTAATAAGCTAAAGGAAAGCTCCGCGTTCTCCTTTAATAATAGATACTCGGCAAACGTCTTCTATAGTATTATACCAGATACTAGAGCCGTAGGAGTATCTATAGTAGGAGAACCTTAAGTTTAAGCCCTTTAGCAGCTTAATAGCTCTGTTTAGATTAACTAATTAACGGCAGGCTAATATATAATACGCTTTGGCAAGGGTACCACAATCTCTCTTAGCATAATTAGGGTCTAAACCCCCTTAGAATATATCACTTTCTATATTATTCCCGCGAACACTCCGTTTCTATTCTGTATTAGGGATATAGACAAATTAGGCGTTAAGCTTAATAACCTTAAGAATATGCTTATATAGGGAGATAATCGGGTACCTATTATACGTAAATAGGGTTACCCTTAGCTACTTCTTTAATAACTAAAAAGGAGTATTGCTTAGAGCTATTTAACTAAGTCAGAGTTATATTAACTACACTATTGTTTTAGCTACCTATCCGTTTACTAATTGCTTAGGGTTCTTTAGCAAGTAGGTTATAAAGTTAAGGTTAAGGCAATTAAGTATTTTATAAAGTACTGCTATTACTACTAAATAAACCAGAAGTCCCCTGGCCGATTTAAGTTCACCCTTAAAGATAACTATAACTTTAACTTCTGTATTATTGTTAATGTTATATATCTTAGTGGCAAGCTAGTACTCTAAGTTATTAACTTCTTAACCTCCTTCCAAGCCGCACGTTTCTTAAAGGATATATTAGCTAGGAATATATAGGATACCCTTTAATTATACTAGATTAATGTCTACCTAGAACCCCCTAATTAAATCGTCTATAATATAGGAAAAAACTTCTTATCTATAAAGTTTTAATAATAGACAAAGGTAATAGCAATTAAGGTTAAGGAAGTCCCTATTAAGGCACATAATAGTGTTGGAAAAGTGGAGCGATATTACACACTATTATGTTGCGTATATAAGATTATCTCTTTAGAACTAGAGGACGCTAGTAAAAAACTTACCTTATAAATAGCTGTTAAAGCTATTAATAATTCTGCTAGCCTAGATAGACTTATACCTATATTACTAGTCTTTAGCGCCTACCCTTAAATAACTAATAATTCTCTACTATCTCCCTCCGTTGTGTAATGAGCTAAGGCTATTCGTAAGGCAATAAAGGAGGTATAATATCTCTACACTATATACCAAGTCAACAACGCACTAGGAATAAGAAATGGCCTAAATACCTTAACTACGCTTAATCTACCACTCTAGTCTAAGGTACGCGTATAGCGTAAAAAGGGAGGATAGTTAGGCCTATATTAACTTATTGCAATTAATAGCCAGACTTGCACTATTTAGATACCTTATAGACCCACTTAATTCCATTTAACTGTTATTAAGCCTTACTATAAAGATAACAGTTTTAAGCCTTTGCAGGATACTATAGAAAATGCCCTAAAGGAAAGCTACGATTAATATACTCTAGAAGGCAACCACAATTCTAATATAATTATAGTAGATACGCCGCAACTATAACGCGGTAGAGGTTGCCTAAAGGGATTATAAAATCGCTAACATTTTATTAATTTTAAAGAGCAATTTGTTGCTGCTATTAAGAATAGAGTTAAGCTATTAATAGCCTTTATAACAGCTAAGGAGAAGGCTGACTTTAAACTCGCAAAACAGCTTTAAAAGAAAGGTTATATTATAACTCTAAAAGCTCCTTTCTAAGTATCTAATAAGCAGGAGATCGATAGTCTTATTATAAAAGGAGTCTTTAAATTTAAGAAATATAACCCTACTAAGTTTAATAAAGTTCGCATCTTTAAATTAAGAATAGTTAATAAAATTAAGGGCAAAGCTATTAACGCCCTATTTAAGAAATTAAGGCTTATTATCTAAGGTTATAATAATAATAGTAAGGAAGTAATTCTTATATAATCTCCTATAATTTAATAAGCTAGTTAGCGAGTTATTATTACACTAGCTCCCTCCTTAATAAAGAATAAAATAGCGGTTTATTTATAAGATATTACTTAAGCCTATACCCAATTAAAGACGCACCTTTAGCGCTTAATATTAGTATACCTTCTAGAGTAAATTCGTCACTAATATCCCGAAGATATAATTATGGTTATACTTAAGCCATTATATAGAATTGCAGAGGTAGGAACCTATTAGTAGGCTACCTACAGTAAGCACTATAAAGAGAAGCTTTTAATAACTACTTCTATATTTAACCCATACTTCCTAATTACAACTATAGGAACTCTATTTGGAATTATCAGTATATAAACTAATAATATAATTATCTTAGGAGACGACCAATTTTTAGCTCTTAAAGAAGATAAGTTAGTAAAGGCAAATCTTATAGCAAAGCTAAAGAAAAAGCTTAATTTAATAACACTATTACTCTTTAATAGATGCACCCTCTCCCTAAATAAGGATTCTATTGCTTTACGCTAGAAGGGTTAAGGTAAGAAGATTAACGTTATTAACGCTAATTCTCTAAAGTAAGGATATATAGAGTAACGCGCTTATAGAGCTTATATTGCTTCTATCTATTAACCTAAGGCTGTATTTAATCTCTCTATTGCTACCTAACACTAGAAACTAACTAAGAATAATATTCTTGCCCTAAATAAACGTCTTTTCTGGTAAATAAACCATCTTAATTGGGGATTACTCTATATGCCTATTAATCTTCCTACCGTTAAGCTTTTTATATTTGTTAATAGATCGTTTATAAATAATAAAGATTTTAGCTCCTAGTTAGGATATAAGATTATTATTATAAACAAATTTACTAGAGAGAATAACTTTATAATCCATAGCAATCTTATTTATTAGAGCTTAACTAAGAGTAAGCGCGTTACTTAAAGCGTTCTAGCGTTAAAAATATACAGAATAGTTAACGGAGTTAATATAGCAATTGCAATTAGAACTACCCTAAAGATAATTATAGATTAACTTAAACTTCCTATTATCCCTATAATTATATGCACCGATTTATACTCCCTCTATAAATGCTTAGTTAAGCTTGGTACTATAAAGGAGAAGCGCCTTATAATTAATATTATAGCACTTTATTAATCCTATAAACGGCAAAAACTCTTTAAGATTTAATAGATTAACGGTTAAGATAACCTAGTAGACGTAATAATAAAGGCAAACCTAAACAAGGCTCTAGAAACGTTTATTAATATAAATACTCTATATATATAAGTTAAAGGTTAAGTTAAAAGGGAGTAGGAGTATAACATTCTATAGACCCTAACTTAAACTAGCTAATTAGGATTTTCTATCCCTAGGATGGAAAATTGCTATTAGCTCGCTTACTACTAGCGCCTTAGCGGCCTACCTGTCTTTACGTTATCTACTAAATTCTACTAACTACCGCATTGTCACATATTGTCGCATATTATTTGGTATTGTTATACACTGTCTAGTATTATCGTATCCTGTCTGTTTGTATATATATAGATAGCAACCATAAAAAGAAGAGTTGCCAGTATTGGGAATAAGGCAAGTTACTATTACGCAAGGCATATTACCGTCACGTATTAACGTGGCCCTAGCGTAGTAAGGAACCTTAAGTTCCTTACCCCTTTCCTTATTCCTATAAAGAATTAATTAACCATCATTATACTATCTACGAACCGTAGCTATGTGATATCACCTTATGTTACTAACATATATAGACTCCTCCTTTTCTCTTAAGAATTTATCTGTCTATATAATATACCCTATTGTTCTATTAATTAGACTTCTTATCTATATCCTTATCTTATAAGATTTAAGATTTTAAAAAAAGGATAAGAATAAGTTAATATTTTTAAAATAAGATAAGAGCAACCGAAGAATCTATAATAAATAAAAACTAATAAAAAAGGGTAGTAGCTTAGTTTAAAAATAAACGAATAAGTACGGGATGTAGATTTCTAAGGGACTAAGATTTTAAAGAATAAATAGGGACACCTGTAATAGGTAAATAAAGTATTTAGCCTAAGGGTTAAAAAGTTAACACTATAATTAAGAATTTTAAGAATTTTAAGTATTTACTTAGCTAACGCAAGCTAGAAGAAGACTAGGTAATACTTAAAAAGTAAGTAAATGTATAGTAAGAATAAAGAGAGTACTAAGGGCTTAGTATACTAGGTTACTTAAGGGACAAAGCCTCTATATAAAAAGTTACTAATAGGCTAAGGGTAGGTATATTAAGAGCTAAATAGTTAAATAAACTGAAATAAGAAGAGAATCTAGGAATTTTAACTAGCTTTAAAGAAAAATATATAACAGGTTATTATAACGCAGTAATAAAAAAGATACTTCCTTATAAACAGATTATATACGCTTAACAAACTATACTAAAAGTAGTATAGGTAGCGCAAGAATAATAAATAAGGAGATTTCTATATATAGTTAGACGAAAAGGTTATACTAGATTAAGCAATTTTAGAAAGATATATAAGTTATATTAAAGGAGTATTAATTATAACGTTTAAAAACTTAAAAGAATAAATAGAGGACCAGAGAAGTAATTAGCAAATTTTAATACTAGCTAAAGGCATAGTAATATTTAGGTAAGTTAAATAAACGTTTAAACTATAGGCTAAAGACAAGCTATAAGTTAATCTAAAACACCTAGCGTATTATTTCTTGGTATGGATTATATATATAGATAACTGGTATAGTATATATTAAGCACTAAAGGTAAAGAGTAAAAAGTACTTAAGTAGAATATAGTGGGTACTAGATAAAAGGAAATATAGAAAGGATAAGTATATACATAGTTAGCTTCTAGTAAAAGTTTAGGAATTAGATAACTTAATACTTTAACTAGGAAGATTCCTTATAGAAAAATGCCTAAGTAGATAATAGTAATAGGAATGCCTAGAGAATATATATCTATAATATATTAAAGAAAATAAATAAATAAAATATTTGCTAAAAGTAGACTAAATATAAACGGAATTAAGTTAATAGGTAGGAAAAGGAGAGGCCTATAGGACCAGAGGGAGCTAGTAGTAGAGCCTTAAACCCTTAAAGGAATTTAAGAATAATATCTAAATTTATAAATTAACTAATAGGACTAAAAATTTAAAGCATTAACAAATAGTGGAGTAATAAGGAACTATATATTACTAATAGTAGTTAAAAGAAAAGGGCTACTATATAGACAGAAGGAGTACTTATATCTATTAGCAACAATTTTAGAAAATCTAATAGCCTATAAAGGGAGCATTATTAATTTTAAAATAGGACTTATTTAAATAACTATTAAAGAAAAGCTAATTATAATGTCTTTTAATATTCTACTATTATATCGGCAAAATATGGTACCCTTTCAATGGCCTCAATGGTTGGTAGTTAACGCAATTGGCGCGCAGTTAAGGTCATTTAGCAACTCGACCGACTAGCCTATATCGTGTTTTTTTAACACGCAGCCTGCGCGCAGCCTGTGCGCAACCTACGCGCAACCTACTAGTAATCTGCGCATTTGGCAACTATAATTATATTTACCTTTTTTATACTAATAATATATTTTAAATAAATAAAAGCTACTTTAAAGCTATTTATAAGGCTAGCAAAATAAATAATATTATTTTAGATAATTTAATATAATATAGCGATGGTTCACTTTTACCTATCTACCTATTAACTTACCTACCTGCCTATATCGCCTACCTATCTATATTGCCTACCTATCTATATTGCCTACCTGTTTATATCTGCCTACCTATCTATATCTGCCTACCCGTTAGCATTTGCCTACCTATCTATATCTACTTGCCTGTCTATATCTACTTACCTATCTATATTGCCTACCTATCTGCATTGCCTACCTGTTTGCATCTACCTACCTATCTATATCTGCCTACCTGTTAGTATCTGCCTACCTATCTATATCTGCTTACCTATCTGCATCTGCTTACCTGTCTGTATCTGCCTACCCATTAACATCTCCCTATTTGTGCCTACCTATCTATGCTACCTTGATTCGATTAATTGATCGAATCGTTTATAGTACTTGCTGGCTAGTCATTGTTGTCTAGCTCTAGCAACGGTTGTCTAGTTCTAGCAACGGTCGTCTAGCTCTAGTCATTGTTGTCTAGCTCTAGCAACGGTTGTCTAGTTCTAGCAACGGTCGTCTAGCTCTAGCAACAGTCGTCTAGTTCTAGCGACGGTTATCTGGTTCTAGTAACGGTTATCTGGTTCTAGCAACGGTCGTCTAGTTCTAGCGACGGTCGTCTAGTTCTGGCGACGGTCGTCTGGCTCTGGCGACGGTCGTCTGGTTCTAGCAACGGTTGTCTAGCTCTGGCGACAGTCGTCTGGTTCTGGCGACGGTCGTCTAGCTCTGGCAACGGTTGTCTGGTTTTGGCAACAGTCGTCTAACTCTAGAGACGGTCGTCTGGTTCTAGCAACGGTCGTCTAGCTCTAGCAACAGTTGTCTGGTTCTGGCGACAGTCGTCTAGTTCTAGCAACAGTTATCTAGCTCTGGCGATAGTTATCTGGCTCTAGCAACGGTCATCTAGTTCTAGTAACGGTCGTCTAGTTCTAGCAACAGTTGTCTAGTTCTAGCGATAGTTATCTAGTTCTAGCAACGGTCCTCTACTGGCTGCCATTCTAGTGCCTCCCTAGGTAGGGAGGATGTAAAAAAGGAAAAAAGGGTAAAAAAATAAGGCGGCTACATAGGCAGAGACACGTGTAGACGCTATTAGGAATATAGCGGGGACCCAATACAGAGCTTCGTGTAGAGCCTCCGTACGCAGAGCTTTGCGCAGAGCCTTATGCAGAGCCTCTATACGTAGAGCTTCGTATAGAGCTTCGTGTAGAGCTTCGTGTAGAGCTTCCATATGCAGAGCTTCGCGCAGAGCCTCGTGCAGAGCTTCGTGCAGAGCTTCGTGCAGAGCTTTATATAGAGCTTCGTGCAGAGCCTCCGTACGCAGAGCCTCGCGCAGAGCCTCGTGCAGAGCCTCTGTACGTAGAGCTTCGTGCAGAGCTTCGTGCAGAGCTTCGTGCAGAGCTTCGTGCAGAGCTTCGTGC
>Ga0307507_10004072_pt1 | contig 26716 bp, 8 predicted proteins | sample 7_EM_MG_FD_207223 | JGI IMG/M metagenome (GOLD analysis project Ga0307507, IMG submission 207223) | Populus trichocarpa ectomycorrhiza microbial communities from riparian zone in the Pacific Northwest, United States - 7_EM | ecosystem: Host-associated > Plants > Roots > Unclassified | place...
CTCAGACGCTGCGCTGAGGAATTTTTGGGGTGGCAGGGGTAGTAGAGGGTAGCGTGGCATTCTATTGGCTAATAAGTACCCATGAGTTGGAGCGACCGTCTGATTGGCTTACAAGTTCCTGTGGCTCAGGCGGGAGCAGGGGGGTAGCCGCCTCCTCAAATTCCTCGGCGAAGCGGATAAGTCAACTGAGATAACCGTTACGTGAGGCAAGTTGCCGTCACGTGTCACCGCGGCACTAGCGTGGTAAGGAACCTTAAGTTCCTCACCCTTCTTCGTATTAAAAAGACAACATCTATCTACAACACCGCATAGTACATATCATTGTGATATATGTATTCTGCACGTTGTTAAAGCATACCAACAACTACCTTTATCTATTAACACGGAGGTAGATCCGTAAGATAGTTATAATAGGTGGTCCTATCTATCTATTATACCCACAAATAGGGACTGGTTTAGGCAGTTCTTTAAGAGGCGTATTTAAAAATTTAGCTAGCTTTACGGTGTACTGGGTATCTATTAAGGCAAAGGTATTTGCTTTAGAGTTAGCTAAAGCGGAGGTTAAAACTTAATATCTATTATAAAATAAAGTATAAGGGATAGTGCAGCTTCTTCCATTAACTAGCCGACTTAGATTAATATGTGACATATTAATTCCTTTTAACCCTAGAGAGAAGTCTTTCTCTAGGGTTCCTCTTTCTCTAGCTCTATACTATTCTCCTAAATTAATAAAACCTTACCTGTTTTTGCCTTTGTCTAGCAATTCTTTATAAAGTGGTTTTTCTGGCCGTATAAGAAGCAAGCTCCTTAATTGCTAAGGGCCTGTTTATAGGGGTTGTTATATATAGGCCGAGTATACGCCGGACCCGTAGTAGGACTAGCTGCTAAATTAACGGCGGGCTATACGGCTGGTGCTGTAGGAGTTGCAGATCGTGCCGGAGTGTTATAAACCATTTATGTAGTGCTTGTAGTTTAGTTTAAAGAGTTTCTAGCCTTATACCACTTAGCTCGTGCCTTAATTTAATAGAGGCCTTAGTTAATAGATAGGCAGTAGTCTGTAAGTACTTTTAGCGTCTATATAGTAGTAAAAACTGGCAGTATAGCGTGTTATAGGTCTAGGGTAAGCTTGTTAAAGAGGTCTAGCATTAGGTCTTTATGGGGAATTTAGGCCTAGCCAGCTAGGTGCAGAAAGCGGGTCTAAAAGGCTAAAAAGGTCTCCGTCATCTTTATGTTAAGAGCTTTATAATTAAGGCGGGCGTTCTGTACCTTAAAGGGGTCCTTATAGATAGAAGACAAGTGGTTAATTATCTTGTCTCCAGAGAGGAAGGGATCTGCTAAGTCCTAGGCGTATTACGGACATAGGTGCGTCTATATATCTCTACTAGTACGGCCGAAGACGTAGGCTATCTTAGCTTAAGTAGTGGGGAAGTGGTCCGTATTAACTTTAAGCTTATCCTGCAATTAAAGCTTCCAGTTATTAAATATAGGGTTAGTTCCGTCTATAAGTAACAGGGGGTTTGCAACCTTTGTGGACCGCGATAATACTAATACTATACATTAGGCTAGGGCCTTAAGGACTATAGCAAGTCTCTGGGTGTTTGATGACTCCTTGCTAGGTATAGGGGTGTCTTTGGTTTTAAGCAGCTCTTAAAGCTGTTTAATTTTAGTATTAGCTGCTGCGAGCTCTTCCTGGGGGGTTAAGACGGCGACTGTTTTACCATTAAAGGTATTTATGGGTCCTGCAGCAGCTTTGCCAGCTGCTGTATTTCTTGGCATGGTGGTAAGGGCTTTAGGTAATTTCCAGTGTTTATTTATTTTCTAGGGGTTCTAGTCCGTGCGTGTCCTATTCTTAGGTTTTACATTCTATTTGTGTTCTTTTGGTTCTTAAGTCTGTCCTGTCCTTATGGTCCTAGTAATATCCTTAGGGTCCTATTCTATGTCCTTGTCCTATTCATAGTTTTGTAGATAGATATATTTAAGTTCCTTCTTAGGAAGAGAGAGTAATAATAAGCTTTGGATAATGTTAGTGACTTAGTTAATTAAGGCATAAGCACGGCAAGAGGGACACGTAAGCCTGTATAATTGGTAGTCTATAAACGAGGATCCAAAGCTAGAGAAAGGAAAGGAGAAAAAGGGCAGTGTTGCTTAAAGTCTTATACAATCCTTAAGTCACGTAAGCTCATGTGACTCTGCGTTTACTATAACGTCTACTATAATCCACAGTTTTCCACTAGCGCCGTAACACTACCTACACAATATCTTAAGCACGCACTCCTAAAATAAGGCCTGGGGTCCTTTTTATAAACATAATATTTATAGCTATGCTTCTCGAATAAAGTATATAGCAAATTACGCAGCTTACTAAAGCTACCCTTAATATTCTAGACGTATATTAATATCTGCTAGCAACTTTCCTTTATATTCTCCCAAACACTAGCTTTTAGAGTATACTATTTATTCGTTAACGGCACTTAGATAGGAAGGCGCTTATTTATATTTATATTACTATAGAGATTATAAGGGCTGTGGAGATTATAAGAGGATAGAGGAGGGCTTTTAGGAGAGTTGGCGTTATTAAAATTGCTCTCTTTATTATTATCTAGGGTTTCTAACATTTCTATTAGGTTACTATAAGAGGTAGATTAGTAAACAAGATATTAAGGCAGCATAACTAACACATACGATTTAATGGCTATCTTGGCCTTTAAATTTATATTAGCAGCCTTTTTAGCCTACTTTCTAAGAAAAAAAGATAAATAAGCCTTATTAAGCCTCCTTTTAAAAGCATTAGGTATCGGCAGCAGAGAGGTAAATAGTAAAGAAGTGGATGGTAAAGAGGCTAATAGCAAAGTGGTCTATAGCAAAGATATAGGTAATAGAAAGATAGGCAGCAAAAAGGTGCGTGGATTTTTAGCGGATTTCGCTCTATCTATATTTTTATTATCTAATAAATCCTATAAAGAGCGCTTTAGTATATATTTTCTAAAATCACATTAGCTATAGGCATAATTTAGTATTAGAAAGCTTACTCTTTAGGAACAGAGTTTAAAGGCTTAGTAAGAGCAGCCATAGCGTGCTTAATAGCATCCTTGTTTATTTCGCATATATTAAGTTCCTTAACTGCCTAGCTGCTGTTATTCATATTAATATTATTTATAGGTGTAAATAAAGGAATTATAGATAGTAGAATACTAGGAGATAGTAGATAAAATAATAGTAATAAAGTTTATGGTGCGGTGCTATAAGGTAGAAGGTTAGTGGAGGAAGAAGACATGCAGAGGTTAATTTAAGGTAAATATCTAATCTGCAAATTTTATTAAAATAGCGCACTAATAAATAATCGCTGCTATAGTAACTTACCTTAGTAAACATTAGCAGTGTGGATATATAAATATCTTTATCTTAGCTTGTGCGGATATCTTTATCCTAGCTTATATGGACATCTTTATCCTAGCTTATATAGATATTATAATATTAATTAAGTATATCTATTAAATGCAAGGCAGAGACTTAATTTATATATAGTAGCAAAGAGGTAAGAACTGCTATTTTATTACTCTAAACCTATAATAATAGCCAACCCGCAGCAACAGCTGACCTATATCTACTTAAATTCTATATCTGGTAACCTAGCGTTGCGTATAAGTGTAGTAACACCATACCTTAGGAACATAAGCTTATCCTTTATTTTACTTAGAGAATCTCCAAATTTATTTAACTGGCAGTCTATAGCTTAAATATCTTTCGCTATATTAGTTACCTATTTACCAACTATATTAACACGCACGGAAATAGTAATTGCTAAATACATCCTAATAGATTCCGTGTAAGTGGGAGTACTAGAAGCAGCACTAAATATACTAGGAATTAGTAAAAGAGTAAAAGTCTTTAAGGGAGGGGAGGTCTCTAGAGGGGGGATAGTGCGGGTATAAAGCTATACGGATATTAGCAGTATCCATATTATTAAAATGCGAATATTATACCTTACTAGGTATTCTAGCCGGATTATTAACAGAAGCTAATTACGCACGTTTTTTACGCTAATGTTACGGACGCTTTAAGTACAATGTTATAACTACTTGGGGAAGAGTCGCAGGAAGCTAGTTAGTTGATATAGGCATAGTCTAAGATGGATCCGGTGGAACCATGTAATAAGAAATGGTAAGCGAGTTACATAATATTATATATAGTGTACGGAGTATACGCAGTGTATAACTATATATAATACGTATAACACGTACCTTACGTATAAGAGAGGATTTCTTAGGAGTATGGTTGTGTATTTAAAGGACCTTAGTCCCTACTATAGATGGTTCTCTCCTTATAGTGAATCTTAGAATATAATTAGAGTTAATCTATTAGGCAACCACTCCACTAGTTATTATTACGTTGTTAATTTGTTTATACCTATATACCTAGCCTAATAATAGGACCCACCGTAGTTCCTGCTATAAGGTTCCGTTACATATTCACTACCAAGGTTATAGTATTAAATAAGATTAAACAACATGCCACCCAAAGCACTAGTTATAACGGCGTTAACGGCAGCTATAACCTTAGGACTAGGAGACACTAGTATAGCAGATATGGATTCTTAAGTGGTTACGCAAGGTTAGTTATAGGAAATGGTTGATCACTTATAAGACAATAATAGGATACTTAAAGAACGCATTAATGGAATTAGAGTAGCAAAAATTAAGCTACCTTTAATTAAACGGTTCTTAGGAGAGAAGTCAAAGCTTAAGGGATTTCTTATATAAATGCACTTTAAGGTAATATAGGAAGGAGTGAAGTTAGTAACATTATTAGATCAAGTAGCCTATGTAGGATTGTTCCTGATAGAAAGGGCACTTAAGTAGTTTAAACCGTATCTTACGGAAATACAGGCCAATAGCATGACAACTACTAACTAGGATGTAAGGTATATATTTGCTAGTTGGAATAGGTTTATAAAATAACTAACGCAGATGTTTAGAGATCTGGAAGCCACAACCACAGCAGAATAAAAGCTTTAAAACTTAGTACAACGCACTTCAGCAATTAAGTATATAATACAGTTTTAAATACTAGCTACGTAGGTTAAGTGGAATAATAGGGCGCTTATAGTACAGTATAAACAGGGACTTAAGGCTAAAGTCCAGGACGTAATTATTCTGATAGAAGATATGGATACTCTAAGAGAGTTAATAGACCAGTTAATAAAGATTAATAATAGGATCTATTAAAGGGAACAAGCTAAAAGAGGGCAAGACAGAGTTCTATAGTTATATAAGGCGCAGAGCACGCAACGACAGACATAGAGTTAAAAACTATGGAATGGCGCAGAGCTAATAGACCTAAGCGGTACTAAAGAAACCTAAAGGTGGGAAAAGAAACCATAGAAACCCAGAGGTTAAGGATTAAGTAATTAAAGGACCTAGGAGTAGAGGCTAAACCAAGAATCTTAGCAGTAGAAGACGTTTAGGCGGACTCCATAGCAAGAAAAGTGGTTTAAAGACAGAGCTTATATAAATTACGGAAAATAAGGTTATTTTGCCAGAGACTATAGAGGTAGTTAGAGTAACCACGCGGTAAAGGGAATAAGGCTAGCAGACGGCATGTATGTATAGAGGGATAATAGTGCACTGTAAGGAATAAAAGAGTGTTTAATTAACAGTTTTGCGTATTATTACAACAACGTATGCTGAATTCATAAGGACGCTAAGTATGGCGTAAGCTATTGGCTATAGGAGCTATTGTTATCTAAGTTTAGAGGAACCAATAAACCAGCTTATAGATCGGACATTAAAGATAATAAATTTAACATAGGTAAAGCGTTTAGCAATAATAAGGTAATAAAGGCAGCTTACTAGGAGCATGTAGACCTTAGAGAAGTCAAAATAGAAATAAAAACTAAGACCATTACAGAACAGGGTTTAGTAACGGATGTTATAACACCATTAGATATAATTTCCATCGCTTTATAAGACAATAGGAGTAATGTTCAGAAGAAACTAAGCAAGTAGATAACTGCTAGTGCTAGCTTATCACTTAATAAAGGCAAAAGGCCACAGGCTTAAGATTCTCAAGAAAAGATAAGAGAAGCTTAAGATTTTTAAGATGAGATAAGATATACCCAAGGACCTATAACGGACGAAAACTAATGGGAAAGGGTAGTAACTTAGTTTAGTAATAAACAAATAAGTATAGGACGCAAGTTTAAGAACTATAAGTTTGGGGAACGAATAAGAATGTTAGCAATCCTAGGTAAACGCAGTGTTTAGCCTAAAGATTAAATAGTTAATACTAGGATCAAAAAGCAAGACAACTATAAAGATCTAGCTATAAGACGCAGAAAATAAGAAACTATAAATAAGTTCAGAATAAGAATTATTGCATAGCAGGAGCAAAAGCTAGACAAGAGGTTAGCTATATTAGGTTATATAAGGGACAGAGCACCTATATAAAGAGTTACTAATAGGCCAAGTGTAGGGACACCTAGGGCAAAATGGTTGGATAAACTGGAACAAGAAGAGGATCTAGATATCCCAACCAGGTTTAAAGAAAGATATACTAAAGGATATTACAATGCAGCGATAACAAGGTACTTTCTAACAGATAGACTATGTACACTAAACCAGTTATATAGAAAGTGGTATAGGCAATAACACAACAATAAATGGGAAGACTTTTATATATAGCTAGATAAAAAAGTTATTTAAAACTAACCCATTACAGAGAAACACATAAGTTATATTAAGGGAGCATTAATTATAATATCAAGGAACCTAGAAGAGGGATTTAGGGACTAGAGAAGTAAATAACAAATCTTAGTACCTATAGCAGAGATACTAGTAGTCAGGTTAACTAGGTATAGGTTTAAACTTAAGGACGAAAATAAACTAAGAGTTAACCTAAAACATACAGCGCATTATATACTATTGTAGATAGCTTATGTGGATGATATATATAACATATATAGAGCACCAAAAGATAAGAACCGGAAGTACCTAGTAAGGATATATTAGGCACTAGAGGAAAAGCGGTTTAGGAACACTAAGTATATATATAGATGGCACCTAGTAGAAGTACAAGGTTAAGGAGACTTAACACTTTAACCAGGAAGATTCCTTACAGAAGAATGCCTAGACGGATAATAGTAGTAGGAGTGCCTAAAGAACACTTGTCTATGGTATATAGAGGAAAAGAAATAAACTAAGTATTAGCCTAAGTTAGACTAAGTACAGGCAGGATCTAGCAGCCAACTATTAGGAAAAGGGGAGGCGTACAAAACCAGAGGGAACTAGTATTAGAGCCTTAAACCCTTAAAGGAATTTAAGGGCAATACCTAAATTTATAAGTTAAGTAGTAAGATTAGCAGTTTAAAGCATTAGTAGATAGTAAAGTAACTAGGAACCACATATCACCAAAGGCAGTGGAAAGGATAGGGTTACTACACAGATAGAAGGAACACTTATATCCACTTACAACGATTTCAGGAGATTAGATAGCCTATAAAGGAGGCATTATTAATCTTAAAACAGAACCTATTTAGTTAACTATTAAAGGAAGACCAGTTAGAATATCTTTTAATATCCTACTATTAGGATAGGACAAGGCGATATTAGAAATGCCTTAGTTACAGAAATATAATCTAAAGATCAATTGGGTTACAGGTTAGGTCAATATTAAAAATACTTGATAGCGCAAAGTGCGACAGTAAACCAAGTTGGTATAGTACCAAGTTGGAGCGACATATGAAGAGACTGAGTGAGGCTTAAGTTATATACCAAAAAGATACCACAAGTATGGTAAAAAGTTATAGTTACCAGAAAGTAAAAAGCTATTAAAGTATACAGCATGGGACCACAAGATAGAATTAGAAGAGGGAATAAGTCTAAAGTTCTTTCCAATCTACAAGCTTACTAAAACGAAGTTAGTAGCGCTTAAAGAGTTTATCCAGAAGAACTTACGCAAGGGATACATTAGACCGTTATAGTTATTAATAGGATATCTAGTACTATTCATCCTAAAGAAAAATGGAAAACTTAGGATGTATATAGACTACAGATAGTTAAACAGTATTACTAGGAAGGATAGGTATCCTTTACCCTTAATTAGCGAAATCTAAGATAGGATAGGCAACGTAAAGATCTTTATAAAGGTAGATCTAAAATAGGCATACCATTAGATTAGGATCAAGGAAGGCAATAAATAGAAGGCAGCCTTTAGGTCAAAGGAAGGACTATATAAACCATTAGTTATACAATTTGGGCTTATAAATGCACTAGCAACGTTCTAAAAGCGAATTAATAGTGTATTAGGAGAACACCTTGATGAGTTTATTATAGTATACCTTAATGACATTATCATCTACTTAAAAAACGAGGAAGAACACAGAGAACACATTAAATAGGTCTTAAAGAGACTATAGGAAGAATAGATACCAGTAGCAATTAAGAAATACGAGTTCTTCACAAGAAAAACCAATTTTGTAGGATTTATTATTAAACCAGGAAAAATCAGCATAGACCTAAAGAAAGTCAAAGCTATAGTAAGTTGGCAAGAACTAGGGAACGTTATACAGTTAAGGTCGTTTTTAGGGTTTTATAACTACTATAGGAGGTTTATAGCACAATGGTTGAAAAGTATTGAGCTATTTATAAGACTAATAAAGAAAGAGGAACTATGGGTTTAGGGTAGTAAATAGAAGGAACTGTTCTAGGAACTTAAAGAGCTGTTTACCTAAGAACCAATCCTTAAGATCTATTAACTAAAGTTAGAAACGGTTGTTAAGACAAATATATTAGACTTTGAACTAGAAGCATGCTTGCTATAAAATCATTAGGACGCATAGCATCCAGTAATATACTATAGTTGGAAAATAATACTACCAGAGTTAAACTATGACATCTATAATAAGGAGTTGTTAGGTATAGTTACAGCACTTAAGGAATAGAGAGCATTCTTGTAAGGCATAGAGAAACCATTTATAGTTAAGACGGACTATAAGAACCTTACAGGATTCCTAACAACGAAAAAACTTAACCAAAAATAGGTTAAATAGGCAAAAATGCTTACAGAATACTATTTCGAAATTTAATATACTAAGGATACAGATAACGCACGAGCAGATGCTCTAAGCAGAAAAACTAAACTATAAAGTAATAAAAAGCTATTAGGAGCTTTATTGCGAAAGGATTAAGATGGATTAATTAGATATAATTATCTAAAGATTGCAGTAACTAAGGAAAGTTAGATCCATAAGTTACCAGAGAGTAATTGGATATAGAAGATCTAAAAAGTATAGGTAGAGGATCTAGACTTAGAGTAATACAAAAACAGAGAAGCAATATATATGCTTAAGTCTATTGCAAAAGAATTTGTTAAGGAATTCTATAAGGGAATAACACAAGGATATAATGGAGCTATAGGCTTAGTGTTAAGACTTTAAGAGGAGTATATTATTTAAGGAATCTGGGGGCTAGCAAGATAAGTTATAAAGGAATGTCCAGATTACCAAAGGAACAAACTAATAAGGCATAAGCTGTATGGGGGGCTATAACCTATTAAAGTACTAGGAAGACTATGGGAAGTTATATTATAGGACTTTATTATTAAGTTACTAAAGTTAAGAGATCCTATTACAGGATAAGATTATAACGCAATCTTAGTAATAGTGGATAAGCTAATAAAGTGGGGATACTTTATAGTATACACTAAAGAGATATTAGCAGAAGATATTACTAGAATTTATATAAAGGAAGTATTTGCAAGATATGGAGTACTAGATAAGATCGTATTGGATAGAGATCCAAGATTTATAATAGCATTTTAGGAAGTGTTTCTGGCAGAATAAGGAGTTCGCGCAGCAATATCTATAGCGTATTATCCGCAAACGGACGGATAAACAGAAAGACTAAATTAGACACTAGAGTAGTATCTAAGGCATTATATTAATCACGCATAGAATAATTAGATATCGTTATTACCAGTTATATAGTTTATATATAATACAACACCACAAGAAGGAATAGGGACATTACTATTTAAGGCGAACTACGGGTATGAACTAAGAATGTTATTATCGCCACATTAAGCAAAGAAAACGAGTAGCACAGCTAAATAGAGAATGGAGACGTTAATAAATCTTTATGTAAACCTTATAGAAATAGCCAAGCTAGTACAGCAAAGGATGAAAAAGTACTATAATGCTAAGAGATCTAAGGGACCAGATCTTAAGGAGGGAGATAAAGTGTGGCTACTACATAAAAATTTTAAGAGTTGATAACTAAGTAAGAAGTTGGACTATGTCAGACTAGGACCTTTTAAAGTTAAGTAAAGAGTTTTATTAGTTACGTATAAGTTAAACCTACTAGCTAAAATGAGGATCTACCCTATACAACATATTGCGATGCTAGAACCAGCATATAGAGATATTAAGCCACTAGTTTATAAGGTAGACATATACAGAGGACAAGAGGAAGACAAATAGCAAGTTTTAAATATTATTAGTTACAAGAACGTAGATAACAAAACATAGTATAAAGTAAAGTAGATAGGCTATAGTGAGATTACTTAGGAACTACTAAGCAACCTAGAGAACGCTATAGGAAAGGTATAGGAGTATTAGAAGAAAGCAGGTTAGGTAATATAGATAAAGAAGGATCGCCAAAGAACGAGTTACCTAAAGGGGACCCAAGAGGAGCAATTGCTGAGCTACTTGGAGTTGTTTCCCTTATAGGAGGAGAGCCAGTCCTCTTATTACCTAACTTATTAAGACCCTATTAAACTAGTTTCTACTCCTTAGAATAAACCTTCTTATAAACCTTCTTAAGATGGGTTAACTAAGCGAACGCAACCTGCTAAGACTTAAAGGAGTGACATTAAGCCTTAAGGGCCCGAGCGGTCTCTTCAGCAGAATAGTAGAGTTTAGCGCGTGTGGCAGCTAACTTGGACTTAAGCTTTATAGTGGTAGATTAAACGTAAGACCCTATAATAAGTTACTTAGGGAACTTAAAGACTGTTAAGAGTTATAGGATATGCACACTTAGCGTTAAAGACAGAGCGAACATCACAGGACGATTAAATGTTTGCTTTAATGCACTCTAAGCAAGATAAGGGTTATTAGGATAAGGGACTTGCTATTATAATACACACTAACCCCGCTTTCGTATAATAAGAGCATAGAGATAACATTATCTTACCAAGTAATAGTATGGCAGCCACGGTGCAAGTATAACGTTACGCTTATAAAAAAGAAGGAGCTTTAGGCATAATAAGCAAGGATATTAACTAGACTGATTAAACGGACATTACACCTTTAGTGGACGACTTAGAGATGTTGGGAATCTTTAAGGACGAAGATAAAAAGAAGGGAGATGGTGTTACGGACGCTTTAAGTATAATATTATAACTACTTAGGGAAGAGTTGCAGGAAGCTAGTTGGTTAATATAGGTATAGTCTAGAATAGATCTAGTGGAACCATATAACAAGGAATGGTAAGCGAGTTATATAATGTTATACGTAGTATACGGAGTATATACAGTGTATGACTATATATAACACATATAACACGTACCTTATATACAAGAGAGGATTTCTTAGGAGTACAGTTGTGTATTTAAAGGACCTTAGTCCCTACTGTAAATGGTTCTCTCCTTGTAGTGAATCTTAGAATATAATTGGAGTTAATCTGTTAGGCAACCACTCCACTAGTTATTATTACATTGTTGATTTGTTCATACCTATATACCCAGCCCAATAATAGGACCTACCGTAGTTCCTGCTATAAGGTTCCGTTACAGCTAAGGTATAACCAGCTCTAGTCTTAGCGAACTATCCTATATATATAGTAGCTGATAAAATAATAGTATACTATTAGCATATACAGCATATACCTTTTTGCATAACCTGCTACCTAAGTAATATCTTAAGTATATACCTCTAAAATAAGGTCTAGAGTCCTACTTATAAACGCGATATTTATAGTCTTGCTTAACGTATAGAGTATATAACAGATCGCGCAGCATACTAGAGCTACCCTTAATATTCTAGACATGGGTATATATCCACTAGGAAGCTTTCTTTATATTCTCCTAAGCACTAGCTTTTAGAGTATACCATTTATTTACTAACAGCACTTAAATAGGAAGGCGCCCGTTTGTATTAATATTAGACATTATAGCTTGGGCTAGCTATATACTGCGGAGCTTATAAGGGCTGTGGAGATTATAAGAGGATAAAGAAGGGCTTTTAGGAGAGTTGGCGTTATTAAGATTGCTCTCTTTATTATTATCTAAAATCTCCAACATTTCTGTTGGGTTACTATAAGAGGTAAATTAGTAGATAAGGCACCAAAATAGTATAGTTAACACATACAATTTAAAGGCTATCTTATACTAAATATTTTACACAGCAATTCTATTAACCTGCCTCTTAAAAGACGTAGAAGCACAATAACAATTAAACTTTTTAGAAGCAGCAGGTGGCAAAGAGGCAGGCGGCAAAGAGGCAGGCGGCAAAGAGGCAGGCGGCAAAGAGGTAGGTAGTAAAAAGGTAGGTAGTAAAGAGGTAGGTAGTAAAAAGGTAGGTAGCAAAGAGGTAGGCGGCAAAGAAGTAGGCAGTAAAGAGCCAGGCAGTAAATAAGTAAGCGGATTTCCAGCGAATTTCGCAATAGTCTTATTATAGTGCTCTACTAGATCTAACAAAGAGTGTTTTGGTATATATTTCCTAAAATTATATTAGCTATAGGCATAATTTAGTATTAGAATGCTAACTCTTTAGGCAGAGACCCTAAAGAATTAGTAAAAGTGTGACGGTGCTAGAGCGCGTCACCTGCCATATTTAACCAATTAGGATTTTCCATGCCCGGCATACAAAATCGCTATTGGCCCGCTTACCACTAGCGCCTTGGCGGCCCTCGCGACATGTCTACCTACTGCCCCTAAACGATTCTTCTTCTTCTTCTCCTTAGCTTAGTATTCTTGTATAGTAGCAATTTATAAGCTTTAGTTTAGAAGCATTTATATAAGCCCGTTACATTATACTAAGCTCTCCATACACTGCCTGGGAAGGCCTTAATAATATCCCACCCTAAAAGAAGACCTTCGTCTGCAACGACGCGTCGACGCGTTATACTTAGACATTAAAAAACTCACACTACCACACCTAAGAAGGCCCTAATAATATCCCACTTTATAGGCCAGACTGTACTTAACCTACACCCCTAAAAGAACCCCGGAATCGAAACTAAATCGTATAATTCCAATGAACTTTAGAAAGCCGATAATAGCACCTAAAGCAAGCTTATTTAAAAGACCTGCCTCTACCTAAGAGGAACACGAGATCTAGTTAGGATCAGAAATTAAAGACAATAACAACGTTATAGGTATACACAAGCAGATTTATACCCTTGCTACTAATTAGAAGGTTAATTATCTTTAAGCCTAAAGTATATAAGAGACTCTAAAGGAGATCCTAAAAAGCCTTACTGCCTTATAAAACAGCCTAGCTTCCCCTTTATAAAGCCTTAGTTAACCCATTCGCTTAACCAAATGTGATACACTAGAGAGTATAGACATAATAATAAAGTAATTAAAGTCCGTTAAGCTCCCTAACCCCCCACTATTATTGAACGGCATAGACCCGACCTTTAAGAACTGGAGAATTTAGGTATAAGGAAAGCTTTATATTAACCACAACCATTTCCCCTCTAAAGAAGCTAAAATGCTCTACCTCTTTAGTCGAACCATTGGGGACGCCTAGCGATACCTTTAGGCCAAGTTTAAGGACGAGTTACCTATTCGGTTTATATCTATTAACAAAATAATACAGCATCTAGCTACTATCTATATTAATCCAAATAAAGTACGGGATGCCTATTACGACTATAATCGCCTAATAATAAAATTAAACCTATTCTTTACTGAGTTCTAGACTTAATTCTTACACCTAGTAGGCAAAGGCCAGGTTCCCCCTAAGAACTATTATTTAGACCTATATAACAAGCTAACAGTCCAACTATAAGAGAAGATTATAGTAGCCTTAAATAACCTACTAACCTACTAAAGACTCATAGCCTAATATTTATTGCTGGATTTAGAACTAAAATAAATTAATACTTATTCTAATTAACCAAAGCGGCCCCATAGCGACCGTAACCTATCCGCTATACTAACAGGAGCTAGCGTTGGAAGATAAACCACGACCGCCCTTATACCAAAAGCGGTTATAACTGCCTATCCGCAAACCTCGCCTAACCTGCTACGTACTATACCTTTAACTAATGCTTGTCGCAACACCTTAATTAACCCTGCTATGGTTACGTGCTTTAATTGCGGAAAGGATAGTTACTTTACTACGTCCTGCCTAGAGCTAAAGGATATAGGTAATATTAAGGAAATAGAAGAAGAAGAAACGTCTAATAAGTTAAGAAAAGAAGGACCCTAGGGAAAGACTCCCCCCTAGGGTATCCTATTAATCTTAAAGAGATTAATCTAAGTTAGCTAATAGGTGGAAAACACTTTATAGTTCCATATACAGTATCTTAAAATGGATATAGAGTTAATATAACTGCCCTTATTAACACTAGAGCAAATAGCTTTGCCTTTATAAACACTACTTATATAAATAATGTTGCTAAGTTCTTAAATATAAATGCTACCCAACTAGAAAAGCCTGTTCAAGTAAAAGGCTATAACAGTTAAGCCAGTATGCCGGTTACCTACGTTTTGAAGCTATATATTGCTATTAATGGACAATATTAGTTTAGCATCCCCTTCTGCATCCTAGACCTAGGGTTATACGACATAATTCTTAGCCAAAAATAGATATCCTACTTTAATATTTAGCTGAACGTTTAATAAAGACAGTTTGTCTAGCTAGAGAATAAACCAAAGTTACCCTCCTTTATTAGGGAAATCCGCACTAACCGTAAGACGTTAGCCGCGAAGGCTAATCCCACCTACTAGCAAGATGTTAGGAACCGCAACCTAGCCTTCACCTAAGAAGATGCCTGCCGCAAGGCCGGTAGGAACTCTGTACCAACAAGGATACTCCCCTAAAGGACTACAGTTAAGGAGGACTCTACTTACGGAAGTGAAACGGATACTAATATAGATAACTTCTAAATTGCAAAGATCTAGCTAATGGGGAAGAGGATGTACTAATAGGACATAAAGGACAACCTTTAGAAGATGCAATAAGAGCTAAAAGGAGTAAGAATAATGCTAATACCCCAAAAGCCCCTAAGGCCACGGATAACCCTACTATTATATAACACCCCTATAGTAGATATTGCGGTAATTAGTGCTATAGGGTTCCACTTTAATATATATTAAAAGGACAACGAAGTCTTTACTACTAGTTTATACAAAATTAACCAGATCATCGCTAAGAGGGAAGAAGTACTAGTAGAGGAAACTAATAAGGAACTAGTTAAGCGCCTCCTCCCTAATTACCTCTTAAACCATAGAGACGCGTTCTTAAAAGTAGCTTTAAATATACTACCCCCCCATCAAACCTATAATTATAAGATTTAGTTAGAGACTAATAACTCCTTAGGCTACAGCCCCCTTTACTAGCAAACTATAGAGGAACTAAAGGTAATAAAGCAGTACCTAATTAACAACCTTTATAAAGGGTTTATTAAGCCAAGCTAGGCTCCCTTTGCTTCCCCTGTTTTATTCGTAAAGAAACCTAATAAAAGCCTTTATTTCTGTATTAACTATTAAAAGCTAAACGCTATTACTTAGAAGGATTGGTACCCTCTCCCTTTAATTAATAAAACCCTTGCATGTCTAAGCTGGGCCAAAATCTTTACCAAGCTTAATATCCGCCAAGCTTTTTACTAAATTAGGATGGACCCTACTTTAGAAGACCTAATGACGTTCTATACCCGTTATGGGTCTTATAAATATAAAGTCCTCCCTTTTGGACTGACAAATGGGCCAGCCACTTATTAATGGTATATAAATGATGTTTTTTTTAACTACCTTAACAAATTCTGTACGGTATACCTAGACAACATTCTTATATACTCGGACAACGAACTTAAGCACTAAGTTTATATTAAGAAGGTCCTAGAGAGACTACGGAATACAGGCCTATAAGTTAATATCAAAAAATGCGAATTTAGAGTAAAACGCATAAAGTACCTTAGGTTTATTATTAGTATAGAAGGAATTAAAGTTAACCTAGAGAAGGTTAAGGCAATCCATAACTAGAAACCCCCTTATACTATAAAAGGAATCTAGTCCTTCCTTAGCTTTTGTAATTTCTACTATTAGTTTATCTGTGACTACGGAGTTATAGTTAAGCCTCTTATATAACTAACTAAGAACAACACGTCTTTCATCTTTAATAATAACTGTATAAAAGCCTTTAAGGAGTTAAAGGACTAACTTATCTTCTCCCTAATCCTTTATTACTATAACCTAGACCTTGAATTAATGCTGGAAACAGATACCTCTAACAGGGTAGTAGCGGGAGTCCTTTTATAGCTACACCTAGATGGCGAATGGTACCCTATTACATTCTTCTTAAAAACAATGGCCCTAGCTAAGTACAACTACAAAGTACACAATAAGGAAATGTTGGCTATTGTATAATTATTATCCTAGTGGCGCGCAGAGCTTGGAAGCACAGACTCTTAAATTAAGGTTTATACCAATTATAAAGCCCTTAAGTATTTTATAACAATAAAACAACTTACCGGTTAATAGGCCTAGTGGGCCAAAATACTCTCCCAATTCTTCTTTACAATCATATACTACCCCAGTAGGCAAAATGCTAAGGCTAACGCCCTAACCCAGAAAGAATAGGACGTGGGGCTATAAGATAAGCTAAAGGCTTAGTACCAGATACGCGCCCTCCTCTATACCAAACAACTCAACCTATGTATCCTTAAGGAACTAAGCTCCAAACAGAATAAGGTAGCACCTATAGAAGGAGAGACCCTAGATAAACTAATAGGACTAATTAATCGCATCCTAACTATAAACCGCATAGCCAAATCCCTAAAAGCCCTCCGCGATTAAGCTATGGGGGGTAACCCTAATTTGGAAATAGAAAACGGACTGCTCCTATACTAAGAACAGCTTATAGTTCTGGACGTTAACAACCTATAAATAGAGCTAATCCGTAAAGCCCACTATTAAATCTCTACAGCGCACCCTAGTTAAGATAAGACCTACTGACTACTATCGCCTCGTTACTATTAGCGAGGACTCCTATCTAATATAGAACGATTTATTAGAAATTATTATACTTATAAACACACAAATACCCCCAGGGACCAAACTCCTAGATAGCTGCAACTACTACCAGTCCCTAAACGCCCTTAGTAATATATTATAATAGACTTTAAATCATTCCCAAAAAACAAATACGGCTATAATATAGCCTTTATAGTAGTTAACTAACTAAGTAAGCAAGCTGTTTCCCTCCCTTGCTTTAAGACTATAACCGCAAAGGATATAGCCTGTATGTACGTAGATAACATCTACCGGATCTATAGCGCTCCTAAGTTAATTATCTCTAACCGTGGACCTTAGTTTATATTGGACTTCTAGAACAAATTCTACCGCATCCTTAGGATTAAGATTAAGCTCTCTACTATATTCCACCTTTAGACTAACGGCTAAACCAAGATTATAAACCAGTACCTCAACCAGCAACTTCGCCCCTTTATTAACTACTATTAGAACAACTAGTTGGAACTACTACCTATAATAGACTACGCACAGCTCACGCTCCCTCATAATAGTATAGGAATGTCGATATTTAAGCTACTCTATAAATACAGGCCACAAACATTCTTTAATTAGAATAGACCTACAGGACATATAACAGCCCGCGAACGCCTTAGCTATAAAGAGGCCCAGATATTCGCCAAGAGAATATATAGGGCCTAGGAGACTGCCCAAGCAATTATAAAAAGGGTATAAGAGAAGAAAGAGTCCAACGCGAACCAATATCACCGCAAGGTAGACTTCCACGTAGGGGATAAGGTATAGGTATTAATAAAGAACTAGAAAACCTAGAGGCCAAGCTATAAGCTAGACTACTAAATGGCTAGCCCCTATAAAATCCCTAAGAAGGTAGGGCACTCTTTTAAGGTTAAGCTACCAGAGTTAATAAAGATCCACCCTATCTTCTCTCCAGACCGACTGCAGAAGGCCGCAGACGACCCATTACCTAGATAGTACAACGACCCCCCACCACCAATTTAGATTGTAGAGGACGAAAAATAGGAAGTTAAAGAGATCTTAGCAGTAAAGAAGGACCGTAGTACCTTAAAATACTGTGCAAGCTGGGTAGGTTATAACAAAGATCCAGAATAGTACCCCGCATCCGATTTTAAGTACTCTCCCTATAAGCTACAAGATTTCTACCTAGCCCACCTAAACCTCCCTGGACCACCACGCAAGTTAGATAGCTGGGTTAAATGCTAGGAAGAGGGGTTAGATAACTATAATAATTTAAACAACAACAAAGAACTTGGACAAAGCCTAAGGGCAGGCTTTTTTAGGAGGGGGGGGGTAATGTGACGGTGCTAGAGCGCGTCACCTGCCATATTTAACCAATCAGGATTTTCCATGCCCGGCATGCAAAATCGCTATTGGCCCGCTTACCACTAGCGCCTTGGCGGCCCTCGCGACATGTCTACCTACTGCCCCTGAACGATTCTTCTTCTTCTTCTCCTTAGCTTAGTATTCTTGTATAGTAGCAATCTACAAGCTTCGGTTTAGAAGCATTTGTACGAGCCCGTTACAAAAAGAAAGGGCGTCCTTAAAAGCGTCCTTAATTATTTCATCGTCAACGTCGCGTATATTAAGTCCCTCAACTAAACAGCTGTTGTACGTGTTTAGAGGTATAAAGGAGGCATTGTAGATAGTAGTATGCTAATAAACAGTAGACGAAACAATAATAATAAAGTTTATAGTACAATGCTATGAGGTAGAAGGTGCGGAGGTTAATTAAAGGTAAATATCCACGCTGCCAATTTTATTAAATTAGCTTACTAATAGGTAATTGCTATGGTGATTTACCTTAGTAAATATTAACTACCTTATAAATGCTTGTTGATAACGCACAAATCCTTTATAGTTAAGTTACTACTAATTAAGGTAAGTAGGCGCCGTCTAGTTGACTTACAAAGTAACATTAATATAGAATTACCGCTTAATTAAGGTGCTGAAGAAGGGTTATAAGCAGATATTAGGTTTACTTAGAAAGCGGATTTCTTACTTTTAAAGTACACAGACACGTCCTTTTATTTTCTCTTACTGCGAGGTGGATCTAATATTAGCTAAGAATCTTAAGGTATAGTAGCCTAAGAAGAACGGATGTTATTTGGTTATAAGGATTATAAGACACTTAAACTAAATAGCTAATATAATATAGGTTCTATAGGTTTCAGGAGCTTTAGGTATAAACCTTGGTGTCTCTCTAGATAAGAATCTAATAGACTATTTAAATACGTATATAGAGATTAATACTTAACACCTAGATATTAATTAGAGCTCTGCCCTAGTTCTAGTTAAAATAATAAATAAGTGGAACGCCAAGGAATATTAAATACCAACCTGCTGAAGCTGCGTTATATCTAAAACTAAGGGTAGAGATTAAGCACTAGGCTGTAGGTTCTGAGCTACACTTAGTTTAAAGAGTAGAGATCAAACATTAGACTGTAAATTCTAGACTACACCCAATTTAGAAAGTAGGGATTAAGTATTAGCATATAAACTCTAAACTACGCCCAGTTTAAAGGGTAGAGGTTAAGCATTAGCCTGCAAACCCTAAGCCTTAAAGTTTCCTAAGAGTGGAGATCTAATACTGCGTTGCAAATTCTGAATTTCCAGATTTCATACCACCTGGGAACTAGTGCTACACTACAGATCTTAAACTTTGGAATTTTTCGTAATTAGAGATCCAGTACTATGTTGCAAATATTAAACCTTAGGTTTATCTAAAAGTTAAGACTTAGTGTTACACTATAAGCTCTAATACTTAGACTGCCCTAAGGATTTAGATTTAATACTCTGCTATAAGTTCTAATATCCAGATTGCTTTAAGGGCTAAGACCTAATTTTGCGCTGTAAGCTCTAATATCTAGATTATTCTAAGGGTTAAGATACGGAGCTACCTTGTAAGCTATAATACCTAGCCTACCCTAGAGACTAGTTTCTAATGCTATAGTATAGACTTAGATATCCTAGAGCTATAGGGAGTTAATATCTATTATTATAATATAGACCCTAATATCTAAGAGGCCGATACTTAATACCGGACAATAGACGCTGATTATTGCCCTACGGCTATTAATACCCGGCCTAATTTTAAGATCCTAGATATCCATTGTAGGGTTTTAGTATACTTAGCTTAGAGGTATTCTACTAGCTAGAGTTTAGGCTAGCTAGCTACGCGTTCCTACTAGATATAGGCTGAGAAGGTAATAGTGTTGGCAGCCCTGTATGCGGATTTTCAGCAGATATTAATTAAGGTAGCTAGGCTACTTGTATTTATAGACTTTAAGCTGCTAATACTATACGCCTCTCTGCTACCCTAGACCGTAGTAATATCCGCTCTACGCTATCTTTTAATTTACTTACTAATGCTAATAGCTGGCTCTCTGCCTAATTTACCTTTTCTACCTCCTCTTAAATAAAGGCAATAAACTTATCTAGATTATTACTAAGCTAACCATAATTCTAATTAGGTAGGTTTTTCTTAAGTGCCTTGTGGCTAGCTATATACTAGGCGCAGCTATAAAGAGCGGCAATTTGTTTATTAGATATAACGTAGCTTAAGGTTAGATTCCAAATAGTATACTAATATTTCTTCTCTATCCAGTTATAGAACTAGTTTTTTATGCTTATAGCAAAGGCCTTTTATTACATCTTCCTTGGAATACCCTTTATATGCAGCTTACGGATATTAAACTCTTTAAAAGCCCGTAAAGTAGGATTATAGTTAGAGCAATAACCCTAGCCACTAGTAGACAGAGACTGCTCCTTATAGTTCTCTAATATAATCTTTTATAAGCAGCCCTTTTCCTTATTTATAAGAGCATATATATAATAGGAGAGAGCTGCTCTTTTCTTAGCTTTAGTCTTTAGGCGCCGCACTAGCTTCTTTAGTAGAATATCTATAGGTAAAACTATGGATGTTCTACCTAGACTAAGCTCTTATCCTATATTAGATACGGATATATTAGAATTAGCATTGCTATATACAGACACTTTTAAAGATATATCGCTAGCAAAATTAGTAGCCCCGTCCTTTTATAACACCTATTACTCAATATAATATTCGCGGCTAAGTTAACTTAGCTAAGATTAGAAGGCTCTACTAGTACAACCGCGATTTTTAGCTGGCCTAGCAATATCCTTACGCGGACCTTTATATCAATCCTTAATTAGATATATTGCCTTACCTTTTTAACTACTACCATAAGCACCGCGTCCAAGTCGTTGCTATATTATATTAATGGACTTGTCTCTATATATGCAATACTACGCAATATAGTTAAAATTAGGAATATTAGCGCTATAAGTAAGCGCGTTAGAGGAGAGTAGAATACGGATTTTAGAGTTAGGCTTTCTTAACTCCTTATATAGTCTGTCTTTATCTATAATAGCTAATAATACATAATAAAGCTAAACAGCTCTTCTAGCCTACGCCTCCTAGTACCTATAATATACCAACTATAAACGAATTGTATCCCTCCCTAGTAATATTAGGTCCTTTAAATTAAAAAAGATAATTGTCTTTAGGATCTGGTAGGGAGTTAGCATATATTAGATTCCCTGCTTGGCGGATATAGTGGTATATATATAGTCTATAATAAAGTATAAGCTCTTAAAGGACTTCTTACTTCCTTACTTAACATATCCTCTAATAATTAATAGATCTAGCCAGTTAATTAATATCCGTACTATATTAATATTATTTTAAAAGCCCGCTAACTCTTTAATAATCTTAAACGTTATATTATTAAGCGTTACAGTATAAGTAAACTAAGGCCTCCGCCCTAATAATAACCGCACTTTTTATAGCTGTGTATACAAACTCCAAAACAACCCCCCCTAATTAGTTATAAGATATACCTTATTAATTACTACTAAGCTAATATGTATATAAAAGGCAAGGTTAATAAGAGTTTTATAGAACCTTTTACCAACCAACAGCTCTGATGATATTAAAATATAGGTATATACTCCAATGCGGATTTCCCATAAAAGATGTGCGGATATTATCTCAGCGTATATATAAACTAGCCTTATTCTAGAAAGCTCCTTAATCTTTACCTTCTACTCCGCACTAATTGTATTAAGTAGTAAGATAATAATTACTATTAAGGTCCGAAGAAGACATAGCATTACTTATATTATTATACTATTACTAAATAAGGTTCTTATAACTAGTATTATATCTTTTTCCTTAAATAGCAGCCACCTAAGGACTTTAAGCTGCTCTATATGTCCGCAATACAGATATAAAAAAGCAATAGCCTTATTAAGCTTGCTTAGCTGCTAGGCCTTGCTCTCTCTATAAAGCGCAAGAAGCTAATCTTAAAAGTCCTATAGCTGTTATTTCTAGTCCGTTCTATAACTCCTCTAAGTCTAATTATCCAACACCTAATACGGCTGCGGCTATTCTAGCACTTTATTTAACTTCCTCCCTCTCTACCTAGTGGGTTTTAGTGCTAGATATAGTAGATTTGCCTAAATATCTATAACTTAGTGGTGGGCGCAAGATAAGGTTTTAGTAGGTATTTCACACTATAATATAGACGCTATATATCCGCTAGGCTATAATGGGTTCTTTAGGGTGGCTATTATAAATCTATACAGGTTTTATATATGTTAGCTAGTGTTTTACAATCCTTAATAACGCTTTTTTTTTAATAAAAATAATTATAAGACCTAAAAATACCTAAGTAATAAAAATAATATATTCTAAAAGCCTAGGTTCTATTATATAATCAATTAACTTTAGGAAAGGATATAAAATACTAGTGTTAAGTTATTTCAATATCCGCAACCTCTATAACGCGGATATTGTTAGAAAACGTAATAAATATTGGAAATGTCCCTTAGACCACATTTTCGATTTTACGTGGAGCGGATATAAAATTATTCCGAATATGTGGTCTGAGCTTGCTGAGGTAATACACGACCAGCTTTACCCCCCCTTATCTCGGTCCCAGACGATAATCCAATCATAAGCTGCTTACATAACAGATTAATTATCTTATATTATTATCGTCTGGTACATGGTTCGGAAATTTGTTAGTCCCGCGCGCTAATTTATATGTAATCCTTATACAAACTTGCGCACCATACTAATTTTTCAGCCATTAATCAACAACAAACCAACGTCTTTATAAATAATCGGCCAACGTTATGTTCTAGATCTTTACAGGGCGATTCTAACGCTGCCAAAATTATTGCGAACGGCCCGGTGGTTACCGCTATGTTTTGCCTTAAATATCACCACCAAAACAGTAAACATTCAGCTAAAGCCACTAATCCTTAACATTTGACCTCCTATATTAATATTTATAGTAAATGAACACCTAAATAGCTAATATATTGTATCTAGATTAGTTCTATGCCTTATTACCTACTTTATTGCTCCTCCGCCGCCTGCACAAACGCCTACACGAAAGCCTGCACGAAGCCTGCACGACGCTTGCACGAAGCCTGCACGACGCTTGCACGAAGCCTGCACGACGCCTGCACGACGCCTGCACGAATACAAACTCTATATAAAGCTCTGCACGAGGCTCTGCATAAAGCTCTGTTCGAGGCTCTGGTCGAAGCTCTGGTCGAAGCTCCGCTCGAGGCGCCGGTTGAAGCTCCGGTTGAAGCTCCGCTCGAAGCTCTGGTCGAAGCTCTGGTCGAAGCTCTGGTCGAAGCTCTGGTCGAAGCTCTGGTCGAAGCTCTGGTCGAAGCTCTGCTCGAGGCTCTGTCGAGGCTCTGCTCGAAGCCCTATATAGAGCTCCAAAGCTCTACTAACACGCAGCGCTAATATACTAGGAAGGTTCTACAATCGCCCGTACGAACGCCCATACAATCGTCTCTACAAACGTCTCTGCAATTGATCGCCGTACGAACGTTTGCACGTCCGCACAGCTACGCATCTGTACGCCTGCACGTGGCTCTACACAAAGCTCTGCACGAAGCTCTGCGCGAAGCTCTGCACGAAGCTCTGTAAAAGCTCTACTCGAAGCTCTCCTTAAAGCTCTACTCGAAGCTCTACTCAAAGCTCTGCTCGAAGCTCTACTCAAAGCTCTGCTCAAAGCCCTATATAGAGCTGCAAAGCTCTACTAACACGCAGCACTAATATATTAGGAAGGTTCTACAATCGCCTGTACGAACGTCCGTACGAACGTCCATACAATCGTCTCTATAAACGTCTCTGCAATTAATCGCCCGTACGAACGTCTGCACGTCTGCACATCTACACGTCTGCACGTCTGCACGCCCGCACATGGCTCCACACGAAGCTCTGCACTAGGCTCTGCTCAAAACTCTGCATAAGGCTCTGCTCAAAGCGGCAGCTGCAGAATAGTAGTATATGGCGTACTAACTAAATAGGCCACCCGTATATATATTAAGGTAGGCCGTCGAAAACGGACTCTGCACCTGTACGTGGTGACGGCTACGAACCTGGGTCTTCGAAGTTCAGACTCAGAGCCAACGCAGAGACGTCGCATAGTGTGCGGATAGGACCTGGTGGTGGTTGTGAGCGTTGTGGGCGGTGGTGAAAATTTTTCAGATGGTAAGATCTCGAAAACCACTACTGTTGGCCCTCTACAATTCAACTACTACGCTGTTCTCCTACCCAAGGCACCTATACGATCCAACATGGATGAACAGCATTCGATAACATCCCCCGACCCCCAACAGAAAGCATCGACGACCTCACATCGACGAATGGACGAGCGCGAGCGAACGAACGAGCAAATATACGGCCCCTCCTAACCCCCAGGGCGATCGCCCGCGGAGCATGCGGTCACTCGCCGTACTACTGTAATACTACTGAAACCGTCAGCCGGATAACCCCGTATGGTTTTCCTTGTCTCCTCTCGACGGAGTGGTGCCCTTAGAGAGGGCCTAGTGACTGGGGCCTAGGTACAAAAGATACCCAGGTACACACACACACATCCCGCTTTCGTCTTTCAGTATTAGGATGGTAGAACGGATGAATCCCCCTTACGCCTTCGATAGGCCCTAGGGGGGGAGGCATGGCGTATATAGCAATAGTCAAACAAGAGATAGCACACAGGGGATGGTTAAGATATGGGAAACAACAATAAAGACACAGCAATCAATTGGCAAGGCCTAGCTAGGACGTAGTGAACCCTAGCTTGGATAAGCTAGAGAAGGAAGCAGTGGTTCCCAAGGAGTTCGAACATCCAAGGAGGACAGGACGTAGCCGTAGGCCCGCAGGGCCGCCGCTATGGACGGATATGGCAAGTCAGGGTTTTTCATCCTACTGAGGTGGCTCATAGGGTTTTTCCTCCCCCAACCCAACTGCAGGGTTTTCTTCATGTAAACTATAAGTTTTCCCCCTGTGACGGAGTAGTCTGCGTGGGCCAAGATAGGATCCGTATCAGACGTTAATCAAAGAGTTATTATTATATATTAAGGTAAGGTATTTAGAATATAGATACTTTGCTAGCTATATATTTAGACCTAGGACCTTTATCCGTAGAAAGGCGGCTATAGATTCTGCCTTTATTAGTCCTTTGTATAGGAGGAGAGTTAGTATTAACTATAGGGTGTTCTACATAGCTGCGTCTTATTTTTTTACTACCTCCTTCTATCGTTATTTCCATTTAAGATTTACCTATTTTATAATTAGTATAGTAGATCTCTATATTAGTAGCCTCCTATCCTCTATTGCCATTATAGCGCTCTACTAGTATAGCGCTAGGTCTCTGCCTAGTAAATTAGTAGTTCCTATATTTCCTTTTTTCTTTCTACTACTTTTAGGTAGAGGGCTTCCTAGCTAGTATACTTAAGCGTATTACCCCTTTAAGGGGCCCTTACTTCTTATATACGTTTTAGTATTTAGTATATATTTTCTTTTACTAGGTGGCCTTATACTATAACCGCTCTCTATATAGTAGTTAAGTTAATATATAAGTTTAGTAGTAGAACTACTGCTTCGCGTTCTAGTATAGCGTGTAGTGCTCTCCTATAGGCCCCTATAGTTCTATATAAGTACTAGTTTTATAGCTTAGCTAGCGGTGCTAACATCGGGAAAATATTCGCAGGATGAGATTCAAGTAGACTTTGATTTTCGCGTTTCGCGTAATTGACATGCAATTTAACTAACTCGACACGCAATTAACCAACTTAACACACAATTAACCAACTTGACACGCAATTTAACTAACTTAATATATAATTAACTAACTTGACACGCAATTTAACTAACTTAACATGCAATTAACTAACTTAACACGCAATTTGACTAACTTAACATGCAATTAACTAACTTAATAACTTTAAAAGCTAACTATATATTTCTTAACACGCAATTAACCTACTTAGTAACTTTAAAAGTTAAATAACACGCAGTTAACCTATTTAACAACTTTAAAAGCTAACTGTATGTTCCTTAACACGCAGTTAACCTACTTAGCAACTTTAAAAGGTAACTATATATTTCTTGACATGCAATTAAGGTAAAGTTATATGCTATATATTTAACTAT
>Ga0307507_10004073_pt1 | contig 26711 bp, 4 predicted proteins | sample 7_EM_MG_FD_207223 | JGI IMG/M metagenome (GOLD analysis project Ga0307507, IMG submission 207223) | Populus trichocarpa ectomycorrhiza microbial communities from riparian zone in the Pacific Northwest, United States - 7_EM | ecosystem: Host-associated > Plants > Roots > Unclassified | place...
ATCAGAATCAAGCTCAGAAATAGCAGAGGAGGATGTATCATCGTCCTTAATTACGTTGGTAGATGAGGCATGGCGTTGATCAAGGGTAGAGTGTACGGGGGTTGAGCTCTGCAAAAATTGTCAAAATCGACGATGTTGTGCGCGATGACCTGCAAGATCTAACTTGATGTTTGGTAATTTTTACTTTCTATTGGTTTACCTACCAAATTTTAAATGCGCACGTATTGTAAGGAGGCCCGAGAGTCATTTACTAATACATCTTACCTTATTTTTACCACCTCAACTCTAAAAATATTCAATATTCAATATCTTTCAGTATTGAATATATCATATTGATATTGACATTGACATTCAATATTCAATATTGAAAATTCAGTAATCAATATTCGATATTGATAAGAGCACTAGAATTAATTAGAGCCTTCTATTAGGCCGACTCCTCCCCTAAATTAAACTAGACACTAACGCAGGCAGGCAGGCAGGCAGGCAGGCAGGTAGGTAGGTAGGTAGGTAGGTAGGTAGGTAGGTAGGTAGGTAGGTAGGTAGGTAGGTAGGTAGGTAGGTAAGCAGGTAGGAAAGGACCGTCGCCAGAGCCAGATAATAATCGTTTAAATAACCAGCCAGCAAACACTACGATTAATTTAATCAATCGATTAAATTAAACTAGAGCCTTAATATTATCCTATTACCAAATTAAATCGAATTAAGGCCTCTTAGGGAGGCACCCTAGACGACTACTGTTTAAATATACAGCTAGCGAACGCCCAGAGAGAACGATTTAAATTAATATAATTAATTGCAATTAAATTAAGCAGAGCCTTTGATCGGGCCAACCTCTCCCCCAAATTATAGATATAGATAGGTAGGCATAGACAAGTAGGCACAACAGGTAGGCATAGATAGGTAGGCACAAATAAGAAGGACGGTTAGATAGGTAGGATAAATAGAATAGATAGGATAGGTAGGATAAGTAGAATAGGAAGGGTAGGCAGGATAGGCAGGATAGGTAGGCAGGCACTAGGCCTAGTTAGGAAATCAGTATATAGCCAGCAGATTATTAGGAACGCCGCTAATTAACAATTTAGAGTCTACGAGAGATATCCCTTATAGCTACTATTAATTTTGAATTTTAAATTTTGAATTTTATTATTTGTGTTCGTAATAACTTAATAGCACGAGTGAGTCGTATCCCGGGGCACGAAATACGTATAGTATTATATGCTCTTTGGGATGGTGGTGACTGTCTCTTGTATTGAAGCAGACTACGTGGTCTATATACTGATGCGACCTCCCCCTAATTAGTCAGTGCTTTAGGGGTGCACTAGACGCGTAAGCGGGTGGTTAGTGCACCGAACGCGTAAACGCGTAGTTGGTGTACCGTACGCGTAAGCACGCGTTCAGTACGACAGGTGCTGTAATTATACACTAGCGGTACTTGAAAAATGAAACCACCTATATACAGCCTCCGTAATTGTTTTAATAGAACCGTAAAACACAAAAGAAATATATAGGAAATCCCTCCCAAGGTGCCTTCTAGGCTGCCTTCCAGACGGTACTTTAAGCTGGCCGTAAGTCCTACTTAAGGTCCGTAAAGTAAACTATACGGCCTTCCAACAGGCCGTAAAGGAACCGTATAGCCTTCCAACGGGCTGCAAATGAACTATAAGTGCTCCGTTAGTTATATTCCACCCATTCTGTAACCTTTAGATTAAGCTTATTTATATTAATTAGGGTTTTTAAAGCTTAACACGGCTTTGCCTTAGTTATAGCGTCCGCTAGGTTGTCTCCGCTACTAATCCATTTAATCTCCATAATTTTACGTCATTCGTAGGCCTAATATAGGCACATTAGGTTAACCATAAGCCTCTTCTCTTGTGTCATACCTAGTTTAACTAGGCAATCGTAGAGGGACTTTAAATTAGTGCATAAAACTAGGGGTAACTGCTCCAGTTATAGAATCTTCTGGATCGTTAATTTAATTACGGCTGCTATATTAAAGCTATAAGCTAGTGCATATAGTTTAGAAGCTAGTACACTACAGGTTACCTATTTACATTTAATTAAGGACTAGTATAGGATGTTTGCGTCCTAATTATAGTCCATAAGTACGATTACAAAGCCAATTTGCGATAATAGGTCCCTATTATTGGCAAAAAAGGCGTCTATAAATACTAATAAGCTAAGGGAACTTAGGTCTAGTGGTACAAAAGTAAGTCCCCTTACTATATTATTAATTTGCCACTAAATGCGCTTATTAAGCTGCTTAATATTTTCTTCTTGCAGATCTACTGCCTGGGCCGCAAAGGACAAGTCGTAGGCAGATTTGGGTTAGTAAACTATGGCAATATAGGCGCCTCTTACACGCTGTGCAGCGTATTAGTCCTTTATATTTACGGTCTTACGGGTCTCTCCGCGGGAACTGGTGAGGTCCGTAGGCTTTACTATAACAAGCTTTAGGTTTTAAGCTTGGCGTTCCTAGGTTAGCTAGATTAAGTTGCCCTTTTATATAATTAAGCCTCTGTTAAACTTAATTGGAGTCTACTTAGTTAACTGCTCTTATGGCTTTGCCAGGAACTTAGCTTCTTGCAGTTTAGTCTCTTTAGCGTCCACAAATATCCGGTCTGCTAAGAAGAGGGTATTGTTTGTTTAGAGTCTAACAATACCAAGGCCGTTCAATGGGCTGTATAGGAGGCAGGGGTTGTAGGTCGACTATTCCATTTTAAGTTTACTAACGTGGTACTAGTGGTATATCTTAAACCAATGGTTTCCAGCTTCTAGTACTCTGTAAAGAGGTTTTACAACCCATAAAATTGTTCCTAGTTATAGGTTAAGCTTATAGGGTAGTTATATAAAGATATCCCTACTTAGGTAGGTATTAGACTGCATATAGGCTTATAAGATGTCCCGTAAGTAAAGGGCTATAGATTTAGTTTGCTGTAGTCTAGGCATAAATGCGAGTATAATCTGTTAACTAACCCATTAAATTATAGGCGATTGTGTAAGGACTAGGTTCTTTCCCTAGTTGTTATAAGCTTATATAATAAGCCTTAATTTCTTAAAGGCTTTATTAGTACTAGGGTGCTTAATCTCGTCAATAAAGCGTAAGTTAAATATATAGACACCTTACAGAACATCTCTCTTTATTATAATTGCAAAGACACCCTTTTTAAGTAGTCCGTTAATCTCTTTACGCTATAAGTCTATAAAAAGGGTTTCCTATACTAGAACTAATATATCCATAGGCGGAGATTACTTTACGGATATACCTGTAGAGGTTAAATGGTTCTCTATTACAGGATTCTTATAGGGGCGTCCTCGGCCACGCTTTATAGTAAGTTTAATAGGTTTAGTGGGTTTCTAGGGGACCTCTAAAGTAGGCAAGGGTGCCTCCAGTTTATCTAATTCGGCAGTCGCTTCTGGTTTGTCTGGTTTGGCGGTTGCTTCTAGTTCGTCTAGCTTAACGTTATAGGTGTTTTTAGGCCGAAAGTAGGGTTTTACAGACATGCTTCTAAAGCTAGTTAGCCCACTAGGAAGCTATATACAGCACGTCTTATTTTCTACAGCTAGTAGACGGTAAGGTCTATTCCAACTGCCGCTTTTACGCCATACAAGGACTTCAGAGTTAAGCGGGAGGTTATATACTAAGGTCATATTAGGTCCGTTGCGGTAGTATAGGGCGTTATTAATAGTTTGTTTAGCCTATAATTTGGCTATTTCGGCCATTACCTTCTGTATTGTAGCTGCTTGTTCCGTAATAGACAGGGTAAAGGGGCCTAGGTTACTTATCCTTAGGTAGGCTCTGTAAACCAAGAGGGTAGGTACTAGTCTATTAGGGCCAGCGGTGTTATTAACAGCTTTTACAGCTATCTGTAAAGCTAGTTCCTTTTAAATATCCTTACACTCGTCCATAATAATCTAATAAGCTCTCCATAGAGCTGGGTAAGCTCGCTTAATAAGCCTAACAGACTAATATGCCTCAACTAGAACAGCTTTTGTTAATATAGCCATGGCCATAGCATACTGCTGGAATTCCTTGCTGATAAAGTTCCTACCGGCGTTATAGGTAATATACTCAGGAGGTCCAACATACGTGTCAATCCAGTAGGTCCGTAAAATATCCCAAGTGTGCTTTACGGATATATTTTACAACTAATAGGCGGCTTAGTAGCGGGTTGCCTTATTAATTATATATAATACTAGGCTGCCGTTAATATATATAATATCTACGTACACTAAGTGGTTAAAGTTAAGGTCCTTATAAAGGGTAAACTTAAATCGGCCTAGGGAACGTCCGTATTTCTAGCAAAAGGAGTAGTATTTAGTCAGGTAATCAACTACCTTCCTATTAACATTGTTGTGTCCAGAGCGTTTAAGGACTCTATATAGCTTTTTAGCTGACGGGTAGCCGAAACGGCGGTGCAGACGGTGGATCTCCGTACTAGTAAGGTAGCACAGGTTATAGTTAAAAGATTCCTAAATGTAGGTCTATAAAGTCTCTCCCTATATAAGGAACGGGTGTCCAAATTATTGTATAATTAGTAGGGTAACATGCTTGCTTCCTAGGGCAGTTACAGGGCCGATTAAGGTGTCTATAATATTGTTATAGTAAACCTATAACCTGTCCATGTCCGCAAGGCAAAGTAAGAAAGGGGTGTCTACTTTTACTATATAGAAGTTAACTAGGCTAATTAGGGTCTTAACTGCAACTAATCCAATTAATGCAGTTAAGCTAATGCTAAATTAGACGTTTACGGCCCTAGTTTACATAGTGTTAATATCCGTATTATCATTTACGGTAGTCCTATATATAAGGTATTGTCCGTAACCTGCAGTAGACTTCTTAGAGGCGCCTGTGTCAATTATAACACTGTAGAATTCCTTAGGGGTATAGCGTTCTGTGGTAATATATGCAAATGGGTCCTACTTATAATCTATAACGTCTATAACGGGGGTGCTTGCAGAATGGTTTTTAGGCGCAACTAAGTGTATAAAGGAACGGTTGGCTAATACGGTTATAATATTAAAGGCTTGGCTGTCCGTAAAAGGTCCAAAAGTAGTTAGGAACATCTTTAAGGTCTTCTATTCCTAGTCGTCTAGGTTAAAGTTAATTATAAGGGCTTCTATTAACTTATTAGGGGGCTCCTCTTCTTCCTTTCCTTTATATTCTAAGATAAACTGGCTAATCCGTTTATTAAATCTCTTTTTAGACCTATTACGTTCTTCCTAGGTATGCCTTATAGACCAACATCCTTCTTTACCACATACAAAGCATTTCTGGTTTGTTCGTCTATAGGGGTATACTTTTATATAGGAGTTGCTGTGGGGGTTATAGGTGGGACTTAGTTAGTATAGGTGCTGCTAGCGGTAACGGCGGTCCGTAAAGTAGACGTCTAAGTCTATCTGCGGATATTGAATATCTATGGTGAAGGCTTAAGTGCTGCCCAGTAGGTTTAAGACTTTGTACATTACAATAGAGGAGTATAGGTTATTAATAAGGCCAGCTAAGGTGTCTATAGGCTTATAATAGGTGTACTTGCAGGGCTCTACTTCCTAGCAAGCCATAATAAGTTTATTATGCAGGAAGTTGTCTGTTTAAAGCTTAGCATTAAGGCCGTGTTATAGGTGCCAGAGGTCTTTAATAAGGATTTGCAGACACTCTATAGTCGATTTTTCAATGTTCTTGTTAATTACGGTCCATAGCTTGGTCACATTCTATTAGGTAAGGATATCACGCCTATATTCCGGTCTTTTAAAGTAGTTGCGGGTAGCTTTACATAGCTTATTAAAGGGGACACCAAGGGGGTTACTCTTAAGGTTAGTATAGTAGTGGTCAAGTGCTAGGCCGCGCAGTATAGTAGAGTAGGCTTGGCTGAACTCTTATTTAGGAATATCAGCCTTCTGGCAGAGGTCCATAAAGATAGTTAGTTTAAAGTTAAAATTATCATTTTCACCGCTATACTTAGATTTGTCAGTATAGAGCTTGGCTAGGTTAGCTAGCTCCTTGCCGTAGGTCTTTACTTAGGTAGGTTACAAATCTATAACTTACAGATCTATAGCTTGTGGATATATGGCTTACAGATCTATAACTTAAATAGCGGGGGTAATTTAGTCCGTATTTTGGTTTATAGGGGTATTATAATCCATAACTTAAGAGTAGGGTGTATTTTGGCCAATAAGGTCAAGTCTAAAGCCGCTTGGGTTTATAGGACGAATTTGGTTAAGTGGGTTAAGTATAAGGCCAGCAATTATATTAAGTTTGGAAGAAGTAAAGAGTTCCTTAGTTTCTTAGAACTGGTCTAGGATTTCCTCTTTAGTCTATTCCGTTTAGTCCTTCTCGTGTATTGTATTATATAAGGACTATATAACAGTAACTCATTTATTCCTTTTAACCTATACACCTTAGTCATATAAAAGGGTTCATAGTTTATGGATAGTAACAGGGTTGCAGGCCTTAAAAATAGCTTCCGTAAAGTCTATAAAGTCTTCCTAGTATTGCTCCCATAGGTCGTCATTTATAAGCTTAAAGTGTTTATATTCAAGGATTTTAAAACTAATATAGTCATTAATGTTATTTGTAGACGTAACGTCGACTCCTTATCTCCACTTCTTTTAACCTTTGCTAACTTGCTTACTAATATCTGCCATACTATAGTATAGTGTGGTGCATAGCGGGTGGTAGCAGCTTGTAACGGGTGGGGGAGGTCTTATAACAGTCCGTAAAATTAATTAACGGGTCCGTAATGGTTTATAGAAGGGTAGGGGGTTTCTGCAAAAGGTCTAAAGAGGTTTAAGGTTTAAGGGGGTTAAGGATAGGGGTTCCATATAGGTCTATATTCGCGTCTATAACTTCTAGTAAACCGTACTAAGACTTAAATAAGTATATAGAGTTAGAGATAAGTCCGTAATCCCCAACTTCCAACCTTCTAGTAGGTCGTACTAGGAGTCTAAACAGGTAGTCACTGTCGTATATATCGCTCGGGGGGAGGTATTAAGTAATTGCTAATCTATGCGCGCTTACTAATTAGTGTTTGTACTAACTTAATAGCACAAGTAAGTCGTATCCCGGGGCACGAAATACATATAGTATTATATGCTCTTTGGGATGGTGGTGACTATCTCTTATATTAAAGCAGACTATGTGGTCTATATACTAATACAACCTCCCCCTGATTAGTCAGTGCTTCAGGGGTGCACTAGACGCGTAAGTAGGTGGTTGGTGCACCGAACGCGTAAACGCGTAGTTGATGTACCGTACGCGTAAGCACGCGTTCGGTACGACAGGTGCTATAATTATACAATTTGTTTTATAATTATAAATATTACAGCTATAGGAAATATTATATAAAATATATAAAATGTACTAATGTTGCTAATATGGCTCCGGGCTAGCCCCGGGCTAGCGTAAAGAAGTATATATAAGCAGATTAGCAGATCCAGCTAAAATGACCCCAGGCTAGCCCCTACTACTCTTCCGTTTTCCTAACGCTACCTTATATTTTAATTAAAGTTATATACTAAAATGTGTAATGCTCTAAGCCAAAGGACTCCTAAGCGTAAATCCTCCTAAGTTAAGTAGGATTTAAACGTAGAAAAGGAAGATAACGAGATTAAGGAGCCCAAATTGATGATTTAGAGTGCAATTATAACCCTTAGATTCTCTACTATATTGGTCGCCTTCTGTTCCAAGTTTATAGTTAATAGCATTAGTAATGTTACGGTAAGCGGCACTATCTCTACTACTTTTGTTAGTTTTATCCTACTCCTAATTGTTAGGAACGCTGCTAAGTATATAATAGCGGTTATAGCAGCTTGTAAGGATAAAATGAGCCTAGTAATTAATATTGCTATTAGATCTAGTATATAAATCGCCCTTCTAGTTCTCCCCTTTATTGTTATGCTTAGTTAGACTATAGGCTAGGATTATATAATGCTTTTATTTAATACCTTTCTAATTGCTGTTTTATTTGTTACCGTACTTCTAGTAAACTATCTTATCTAAAATAGTAAATCTAGTAAGTTTTCCTTTCTATATAGGTAATCTACTCTAACTAATACTAAAATAGACTGGCTTGAAGGCGTTTTTATTATGGCAATTTATGCTATTATTGCAGTTGCTGGCTAGTTTTATCTAAAACAAGTTTTAGATTCTCTATGTCCTGCTTAGTTTAAGCCTCTAATTACTATTTTACTTCTCTATTAGTGTTGACTAGTTTCTATTACCTGGAGCTAAATAGGATTTTTATAAGCTGTGTGTATAGCTTTTTAGTAAACCTTAGGCTGATTTTCTCGTATCTGTTAACCAGTCTAGGTTGCCTAGAATGTTGCTTTCTTTTATTTTCTCTTGAAAAAAAATTATTTTATATATATATACAGATTGTGTCTTATTATACTGTTCTTTATATATAACCGTAGTGGTTTTAAAAGGCGGTTTATCTAAGTTCCGGAAAATGATTAGATGAGTGATTGGATAGTATAAGCAGTAAGCTTTAAAGTATAGTCGCTAGCGAAACCGGCTTCCCCCTTAAGAATGTATATAATAGCCCGGGTAGTGGCAAAGAGTTGCACTTTTAAAGCATACTTAGAAAATATTCCGTGGTAATTAGCTAATCTAAAACCTAGATTTATTATCAACCTATATATATCCTACTGTAGTCCAGCTAAAGCATTTTGGGGAATATATAGTCGAATTATTTTTGCTAAATAGCTAAGAACTTTGCCTTTCTAATAGAACTATTCCTACTAGTTGGTTAGGGGGCCAACTAATGTTTAACTTTAGTGGTGGCGAATATAAGATAAGGTGTAGCTTTTTAAGTTTAAGGGTAATTGTAAGAGGACCGATTTAACAGCTGCGACTTGTAAATACTTAAGACGTCTTGGGAGCCTGGTAGGCTTGGGTATTGCAGACCTTATTAATGTTTTAAGAGAAGTAGACTATAACACCCGTTACAGTAAAGAGTATCCCAATTTTTATCGCGTGTCGCTATAAGCTTTGCCTTCTTAACGTGGTTATAACGACTATATGTAAAGCTTGTTGGCGAAGTAAGCCAATACAGCGTCCATAATCTTTATAGGGGATATTTCTTTACTACCTTGAGATTATAAGGCTCCTACAAGGGGTTAGAGACTCTATTGTCTTGAGATAAGTTAGAAGTCATTTTATATATCTAATTAAAGATAGTGGTTAGCATATAAGGAAGAATGAACCTATAAATTTTTACTCCATTTAGGTGGCTATAATTGACTAATTAAATTAGAGTCCGCCCTAGCCGCTAAAAGCAGCTATATAGTGTATGGCTTAGAGCTAGTTCCTTCCTCTATATTTATAGAATGAATAAGAGGGTAAATAATTTATTCCGGATTGAAACGAATTGATAAACTAATTAGATTATGATATGTATAACGCAATCTAAAATTATGGGGTTAATTGCTAATCTACTATTATTTATTATAGCCCGCCAAACAATAGGTTAATATAGGAAGAAGGATGTATAATAGAGGCGCGTTAGAGGCTAGTAGGCAGAAAAGATGTAGCTTAGTAGACTAAGGTTTATAACTACTTTAAAGGAAAAGTTCTATCCTGTACTAGTTAAGAAGACGCCAGTATATTTTAACTAGGTTAAAGAGGGTAGGCCAATAAAGGCTAATTTTAAGATATCTGGATTGGAAAGCGATAAGTTTTTCCTTTATAGAACTAAACGAGTTACAGGGTGGCTGACTTATCGCTACTAAGTATATAAAGGTGGAGGACTTGTAAGCTTACTATAAGCGAGTTCTTAACTTTAATTTAATGTATATGTACATGTAAACGATAATGAGATACTCTTAATATGGAAGTAACTAGATAGAAAAACAATACCGAGCTAAGGAAATCCTAATTGGCGCCTTAATTCTTAATACTAGAAAATAAGAACGTAATTGCGAAAATCTTTTCTTATAAGAAATTTCTTATTTCTTTAGCCTTTTAGAGGCTCCATCTATGGTGCAATCTACCTTTTTTTTGCATGTCCCTCTCCTTAATAGATCTTCTAAATAATTATCTGGCGCCTCTTTTGATTGGCCTCTTTGCTTATATAGTTTACCCCTCTAAGCTATCTTTATTATAACATCTTTAAGCGGTTTATATATCCTAGTATAATAATAGAGGTAACGCGGGTTCTTAGGATAGTATAATACGAGTTTCTTATGTGGTATACCTATAGGTAAAACCCAGGTAGGATACTAGTATACTACTATAATAGGACTATATATAGATATAACTGATCTATATTTAGTGTTTCGGAGACGCTTTAAGTCCTCTATTATATAGTAAGTTGGTAACCACAATAAGAGATACTTTAGTTGTCTGTCTAAAATTATAGTATTGGAAATTGTTAACACTTTAGTTAAGGGAGGTATATCTCTAAGAAAGTTTATAGGATTGGCTAAACTATTCTCTGCTTAATTATTAGTATTACTAAACAATATATAGGTGTTTTATAAACATACCTAAAGGCACTAGTAAACCTTTAATATAAACCTCTTTTGGTTAAGGTAAGTCTGTTTTAGCCTCGCTATGGCTCTCTATTAGCTTAGGTAAGACTATTTTAGTTTTGCTGCGGCCTTCTAGGCTCTTAAGGTAATTGGCGTATATTTCTGTATCTTTTTATGTATTACCCTCCGTATTATTATTGATTTTATAAGAGTTAACCTTATTAGGTGTTTAAGTAGGCGTATAAAGTATCTGTTTCTGTATAGGGTTAAAAAGTTATAATTATTTCTTCTCCTTACCGGTAAATGCTATGTCTTTATTATTGATGCGATTTTGGGATAATTTAAGGTTTCCAGCAAGTTAACGAATAGGTATGTTATCTTTAGGGTAATAGTATATTGTGATGTTTTTATAAGTACCGATTAAGGACCTATAGGTTATGTTAGTAACGTATTTAAGCTTGGTTAAGGTAATATATATAATGTCTAGTATTCTTATAAAGATAGTAAGGGATATATGGTTAAGAGGTTAGATTTAAAGATAAGTTAAATTAATAGCACATAAGAGCTAGGAGTATAACGTTTATATTCTATTTCTCTCTTAGGGTAGAGTTAGGATAAAAGGTAGAAAGGAAAGGTAGAGTATACTAGCCGCTCTTTTCTACTTTATATAGTATCTATAGTACAATATTTAGTGGCTGTGATTACTCTTAGCTTATATATTATCTGCGCCCAAGACTATAGGTGCCTAAAGTAATTTATAAGTGAAGTATTAAGTAAGGCATTGTTAGGGGTAGCTATTGGCTAAGCTGTTGCTAAATTTAAACGGCTGACGATTTCTAATAGACGCTATATACCTTAGTAGGGTTTAGAGGCATTTATATAAAGTTGTAAACTAGAACTAGAAGTTAATAATAACCCCTAATAATGCCTCTCTTAGCAGGAATAGTATTATATAATCCACTTCCAACGCCTATTTTATTTAGGGCAAGATACTGCCTAAGCAGTACACTTATCCTAGCCAGTTAATCTTATATATTAACCCCCCATCTGTAGTAAAGGAACTATTAGTGTCTATAGGGTGGTTTAATTGGCATTATAGCTAAGCCCTTTATAAGCGCTCCGCCTTATATGGGCGGTAATTAACTTCTGTTAATCTGCCTTATGTTAGGGGAGATTTTTTACTTAAAGCGCTAAGTAGCTGGTACTTAGAGGTCTATAAATATATTCTATATCCAAATAGTATTAACTAAAACTCCTTAAGTAGTATCCCGCAACCCTTAAGTACCTATAAATATACTATCCCTAAATTGCTAGCTATTAAGTAGGCATTTATAGATAGAGAACCCGACTTTAGAGATAATAACAGCGACGTAGAGGCGTGGACTAGTTGTAAAAGTGACTTTAGTAATAAGGATTAAGAATGGGACGCAGAGATATTATGCGGCAGAGAAAATGGTTTTAGTACTAAAGATTAAGAAATAGAGGCAGATAGCAATGGAGAGGTGTTAAGTAATAAGGCTATATGGGCGATGGTTAAATATAGTTTATAGTCTTAAATCTGTAAGTAAAGGATAAAAATATAAAGAAGAGTTCTAATAAAAGCTGGTAAAAGGGTTAAAACTTTAGCCTCTCTTTGTTTAGCCTATCACGAAATAAAATAATATTTTACTATTCCTACTAAAGTCTCTACCTGATTGACCTATAGCGAGCTATAAAGTATTTATAATCATCTATACTTTTACTTAGATAAATTTATTTACTACCTTAAAAGCGATAATGGAAGGCAAATCTATACTAACAACCTAGGATTTTTTAAATTTCTTATGGACCTGAGACGTATGCCACGTTAGCAACTATTAGTCGTGTTTAAGACTATAGTACTTATAGATTTATATCTTAAGGATATAAACATGTTTTTTTATAGTGTTTTCTTTTTGTTTAAATTATTTCTCTGCTTATAGTACCTAGTAGTTATTTATCTATTCCGGTGTAGTAGGGAGGGGTAGTTAGGTTACGCGAGGGGGCTTGGACTTATGGCTACGCTTATAGAGCTGTTTATATAGGAACTTCTCTAAGTATATATAAGGGGGGTGTAAGTCGTTGCAAAGTCTATATATGTGGGAACTTCTTTAATGTTTCTAGATCTTGGACTTATATATTTCCTTTTTTTATAGTTCTAGTATTTTCCTAATATTTGCTTCCTATTTATATGCTAGGCGTTAATAGAGGGCGCTAGGTTAAATTACCCTACTTATATAATCACTCTGCTTATACAATTACTCTACTTATATAATCGCCTAGCTTGTATAATTACCTAGTTTGCATAATTACCTAGTCTATATAATTACCTAGCTCGTATAATTACCTAGCTTGTATAATTACCCAGCTCACATAATTACCTAGCTCGTATAATTACCCAGCTCGTATAATCGCCCAGTTTATATAATTGCCTAGCTTATATAATTACTTAGCTTACAGGATTGCCCAGCTCCTATAAGCACTATGCTTATACGGTTACCTAGCTCGCACAATTACCTAGCTTATAGGATTAGCTAGCTCCTATAAGCATCTAGCTTATATAATTACCTAGTTTATATAATCGCCTAGCTTATATAATTACCTAGCTTATAGAATTGTCTAGCTCCTATAAGCACTATGCTTGTACAATTACCTAGCTTATAAAATTGGCCAGTTTCTACGAGTATTTAGCTCGTATAATTAAAGCCGAAGTTATTAAACCTATTAATACCCAGTTTGTATACTAGGCATTAATTAGAGGGCACTAGGTTAGACTACCCTACTTATATAATTACCTACCTCGTAGGATCCCCTAGCTCCTATAAGCCCCTAGCTCCCACAACCTATTAGTTTATAGGACTAAAGCTATAGCTGCTAAATCCGTTAAGATCCTAGCTGTATATTTGGAGGGCGCTACGCCTAACTACCTAGCTTGCTCTTTTTATAGAATTTTTTAATTAATTAATAGTGCCTAAAGGAAATCGTTACGGAGGAAGTAAGGAATAATAGTTAGAGTAGTGGAATATGGATATAGGAGCATTTATAAGCGCGCATTAAATTTATCCTCTGATAGCTAGTACTATTTAATTTTAATTTAATAAACTGCGCCAAATATATAGTGCTTTTTGACTCTAAGACTGAAGATAAACTATAACTAGATCCTTATCGCTATTACCCCTTTTATTTACGGCTTCTAGTATTAGTGTTATAGCTACCTTTCCTAACAAAACTTATATTCGCACTTAGAATAATAAAGGTGCGTATATTTATAAACTTTAATAGGTCCTTTAATAGGTCCGTGTCTAGCTTAATATTAACACTTTCTTACTGTTAGCAGTGCTATATAAATATAAGCAGGTATACTTATATAGTACTAAGTTTTTATATTTAATATATCTAACTCTTTATACGGTATATTTATAAGGCACTAAGTTATTATATTTAACTTTATATTTAGCTCTTTTTCCAGTTCCACCGGATATTTTTTATAGCCTTGTGTTTATATATATACGTTGTTCTATGTTTTAGCGGACTATCTCCACAGTAATATTAGCAGCGATTATAATAAGCTTAATAATTGAAATGGCCAGACTTATATAATACTAGACTAGATGGCTGAATATAGGAGACTAAGAGTGGCTGGCCTCTATAACTTCCGTTACGGAAAATCTGTTTGGCCTATATTAGTACTACTAAAACAGCGATAGTGGTCGAGGCCTACATAGGTTTACACTGTGCGTGTAACGGGACTAGCCTAGTTACAGTAGGAATGTCTTGGTAAAACACTCGATAGATAAATTCCGACGCTTTAATCAAATTCTGCCAAATTTTATTAAGTTAATTGAATTCTGCCAAATTCCGCTAACTTAATTAATTTCCACTAGTCTCCACCAAATTTCACTAATATAATAGAATTTGGTTAAAACCTATTAAAATCCGCGTGGGCTTGTGCCCACGCGTCTGCTGCTAAGACCACGAATATTTAGTTATAAGTTTCCTATATTCCTTTCTCTTCTTTACGCAACGTCTTGTACTCTGTAAGAGCTATATACCCTTAGATTTAGATAGAATTTATATTATTCCTTTAAATCTTCCCCAAAGCCTCTTCGCGCCCTTATATTACGTTGCGTTAAAACAACTACTATTAAAATGGCAAACGAACCCGAATCCCTTTTAATAACTATGAGTATTATAACCCTAGTTAGGGAACAGTTAACTATAATGCAATAGTCCTTTACGGATGCCTTAGCTTAGTAGTGGGCTGCACTAGAAGCTCAGTACTAGCGATTAATAGAAGCACTCCGCAAAGAACTCCGTAACGTTAAGGCATTTATATTACAGACCCTAACAGTAACACCTATAAATAAAATTAAAATAACGGTACCTAAACCTAACGCATCGAATATAAACACCGAACTAGTAACAGTAGCTTAACCTACACCTATAGCAAACCTAGTACCTACTATAAAATCTAAAAAGCTCTCTAATCCTCTAATATTTAATAGAAACCGAAATAACCTATATCCCTTTATAACTAAGCTCCGTCTTAAACTCTTAACAAACTATAATTAATACCCCACTAAGGCTAGCAAGGTTAGCTATAGAATGTCTTGTTTAAGCAAGGACGCTGCATAAACTATAGATCCATTCTTTCACAACGGCACTTTCGTTAATTTTAAAACCTTTATCTCTCTACTAGAACGAATATATAATAACGCCAGCTATAAATATATAGCTATTACCAAACTTAAAAACCTATAATAACGGAACTAAGACTTTACTAGCTTCTTTTTAGAATTTTTAGGCCTTATTAGTAAACTGGATTAGAATAAAGCCGCTAGAGTCGCTGCCCTTTAATAAGCTATTTTAGATGAGATTAGAGCCTAGTTAGTAGGTAGAGAACTACTAAAAAACCTGTCCGAATTTGCTATAATATGTTAACGAATTAATAAAGACCTTTAATATAATAAATAGACTTATTCTCTAAAGTCAACCACACCTCACGTTTAAAACTTCTCGAAACCAGTATATGCTCTAAGGCGCGATCCTTCTCTAAAACCTAAAAGCCCTATATATAACCCTATGGACCTTAATGCCACCCAATCCTATATACCCTTGGGAACTAATAAACAAAGAACACGAGCTATAAATGGAAAATGTTTTGGATACGGTAAAAAAGGATATATTTAAAAATATTACCAAACTTACCCTTTTAAAAAAGTCCGCCGTAGTTCCTTTTAATCCTTAAGTTGTACCTAATTCTTAAATTATACCCGTTCTTTAAGCCGTACTTATTCCTCAAATCGTACCCACGCTATAAATTATACTTGGACGTTATAAAGTACCTTACCTTTAGTTAATTTAGAAAACGAATTGTCCTAGGGCTAAGTTGCGCCTTAGGATAAAAAGTGGAAGAGTATAAGTATCTAGGCTCTTCTAGCGCTGATATATAATATAACTCCCTTAATATACTTAGCAAAATTTAAATACTTAGAAAATGGAAGGAAGTACAAATCCTTATAGACAGTGGAGCTACTAGTATAGGCTTTATTAATACAAACTACGCGAAAACTTAACGCCTAAATTTAAAGAAACTCGACAAGCCCTAAGGCCTATAAGGCTTTAATAGCAAACCCTTAATATATAGCGAAATAACGTACTACACTCTTATAAAATTGCAGATGGGTAAACACCTTAAATACGTTTCCCTGTTTATAACACCCTTAAAGCACTATAAGATAATACTTAGATATAGATAGCTAAAACAACACAACCCTTTAATTAGCTGGGTTAAAGAAACACTAAAGTTCTATATAACCTACTACTAAAGTCATTGCTTAAAAAACCATTTGCCCTACAAATATATATATAACTATTTAAATTTAATATAATATAAATTACCCTTGCCACAAACCTTAAGCCAATATAATAAATCTACAACTACTGATTATGGTAAAGAATGTAAAGATGTTACATTAAACCCTCTTAAAATCCGTATAATATAGGCCGCGCCTTTTATCTTATTAGTAAAAAGACAAGATTACGAAATCTTTACTATAACTATAGAAGATATTAAGAAAGCACTAGAACTAAAACAGTATCCTAATTCTTAACCTTTTATACCTAAAGAGTACCACAACCTAATTGACGAGTTTAAAAAACGATTTATAGACCAACTAGCCCTACACTAAGAGAAGCATGATTTTAAGATAGAACTTAAGCCTAGCACAACACTAAAGTTTAGTCCGCTATATGGCATATCATAAGAAGAACTGCTTATAATGCAATAATACCTTAACAAGCATCTAGAAAAAGGATTTATTCGCCCTAGTTAATCTCTATTTACCTTACCTGTGCTATTTATTAAAAAGCTAGGAGGAGGCTTAAGATTCTATATTAATTATTAAGCTCTAAACGCAATTACAATTTAAAACCAATATTTAATTCCCTTAATTTAAGAGATGCTTAACTAATTAATAAAGGCACGGTACTTTACAAAGCTTGATATAATTACTACCTTTAATAAAATTCGTATATATAAGGGAGATAAGAAGTATATAGCCTTTTATATATAATAGGGACTCTTTAAATACCTAGTAATACCGTTTAGCGTAAAGAACGGTCCTAGTACATTTTAGCAATACATTAATAATACGCTTTGTGAATTCCTTAATATATTTATTACTATATATATTAACAATATCTTAATCTACTCATCCTTACTTTCTAAACATTAAAAACACGTTAGAATGGTCCTTAAACGCTTATAAGACGCGGGCTTATAATGCAATATTAAAAAATGCAAGTTCTATACGTCTAAGGTTATATACTTAGGCTTAATTATATCCCGTAATAGAATTAAAATAGACCCTAAAAAAGTCGCTGTAATTATAAACTGGGAAAGCCCTAGCAACATATAGGATATTTAAGAATTTCTAGAATTTGTAAATTTCTATTAACAATTTATTAACTACTTCTTAGAAGTTGCTTAGCCGTTAGTAAACCTAATAAAGAAAAATTTAAAATTTAAATAGACCGCTAGATACAAACAAGCTTTTAATAACTTAAAATATTACTTTATAACTACTCCAATCCTTACTTACTTCGACCCTAATCTTAAATATATTATTAAAACGGACTCGTTAGATTATATGCTAGGGGGAGTGTTATCGCAATATAATAAGAATAGCGAACTATATCTAGTAGCCTTTCTCTCCTAGAAACTCGCCCCTGTCAAATTAAACTACAAGATATACAATAAGGAACTACTTATAATTATTAGATACTTTAAACAATGGCGTCCTAAGCTAGAAGAATCGTTATTTCTAATACGTGTATTAATGGACTATAAGAACCTGCAATACTTTATAACTATAAAATAATTAACACAGCGCTAAATTCGTTAGGCTAAATACCTCTTATAATTCAACTTTAAGATTATATATTAACCGGGCAAACTTAATTAAAAGCCTAACACATTAATATAACGATTATAGGACTTACCTGTAAACGCCTTAAATAAACGGATTATAAATTAATTATAGATCTTACTGCCCCCTAAACGTTTTAAAAAACTATATCCTATATTTCTAAATATGGAACTCAATAGGAATAAATCAGAAGTTAATAAATAGAAATTAGAAATTAATAAGCTAATAAAATATAAATACAAGAATAACATATGGATAGTAGATATAATAAAGGCGATCTAAACTAGAAAACAATAGCATAAGGATATTACACTCGCTAAATACGAAATTCGAAACAATCAATTATACTATTAATAGAAGATGGTAGTTCCGAATTCCAAACCTTTACAATTTAAGATACTTAAATTCATATATAACTCCCCTATAGCAGGACATCCTGGCCATGCGAAAACCTATAAGATTGTTTAATAAGCATATTACTAGCCTACAATGCATAACTATATACGGAAATACGTTCGAGCATATAGGATATATATGCGTGGAAAAACCTCTTATATAAAGAAGTAAGGAGTACTTTAACCGCTACCAATCCTAATATAAAGATGGCGCAATATTTTAATTAACTTTATAGTCGACTTACCTAGTAGTAATAGGTTCACGAATATTATGGTAGTAGTTAACCATTTTATAAAAATGCAATATATAATTCCTATAGACTTAATTAATACAATATTAGTAGCCGAATGTTTCGTTAAGCATATCTTTAAGCTACACAGACTTCCTAATACGATAATATCTAACTGCGGAAGCCAGTTCGTTTCAGACTTCTAGCAAGCTCTATATAAACAATTAAGTATTTAAATATAACTCTTAACTGCGTTTTATCCAGAGATAGATAGTTAAACGGAAATTGTAAACGCGATTATAGAACAATACTTATAAATATACTACTCCTACCTGCAAGACAACTAGGAAAAATGGCTACCTTTAGCTAAGTTTACTGCGAATAACACGATAAATGTATTAATAGGCGTAATACTGTTCTATATAACCTACGGACAAAACCCTTAACTCGGATTCGAGCTACAACCCAATATTAATATAATAAGACCTATGATTAAATAGATCTAGTTAATTAACGCACACAACTTCGCTAATTAAATAAAGCAGTTAACGGAACTGTTACAAAGTAAGTTAATATACGCTTAAACGTTATAGGAATAGCATGCAAACAAAGGACGAGCTCCCATATAGGACTTTAAGGAAGGTAATATGGCTTACCTAAGTACACAAAACCTAAAGACTTAACGGCCTTTAAAGAAACTTAATTAGAAGTTTATAGGCCTATACTAAATTAAGAAGAAACTAAGCCCATACGCCTATAAGCTTAAACTGCCAACTGAAATGAAAATATACCCAATATTTCACGTAAGCTTGCTATAACCCTTAAGAGACAATCCTACGACTTACAAAATTCTGCCGCTACTTCCCGTAATTGTTGACAACGGCAACGGTTTGTACTTTATTAACTCAATTAATAATATGCAATAGAAAATATAATCTAAATGATTTAAACTTCTTGTTAAGTGGAAAGGATATAAAATACAAACCTAGGAAACCTATAAATAGGTTAAGGCCAACGCGCCTTCCCTAGTAAAAGAATTCTATAAAGACCATCCTTTGCGGCCTGCTCTAGCTGGATGGATATAATATAAAGGCAAACAACTGCCACCTAACATAAAGACACGAAAAACAATAGTAGAAAACTTGAAATTAAAAAGAACTTAAACTACATTATAACGCTTATAAGGCAATAAGTTATAAATTCTTAACCAAATTAAATTGTTTTAGACCTTTAGCTAAAGGGGGGGTACTATAACGGGACTAGCCTAGTTATAGTAGGAATGTCTTAGTGAAATACTTAATAGATAAATTCTAACGCTTTAATTAAATTCTGCCAAATTCTGCCAAGTTAATTAAATTCTGCCAAATTCCGCTAACTTAATTAATTTCCACCAGTCTCCACCAAATTCCACTAATATAATGGAATTTGGTTAAAACCTATTAAAATCCGCGTGGGCTTGTGCCCACGCGTCTACTGCCAAGACTATAAATATTTAGTTATAAGTTTCCTATATTCCTTTCTCTTCTTTACGCAACGTCTTGTACTCTGCAAGAGCTATATACCCTTAGATTTAGATAGAATTTATATTATTCCTTCGAATCTTCCCTGAAGCCTCTTCGCGCCCTCATAGTGCGCACTTTAAATGCTTATAATTGGGGCACCTTTCCCTAAGTCCAGCTTTATTATAATATTGCTATACCTTTTATTAGGCCTTTTAATATTATTATAGAAGGATATATACGCAAATCTAACGTTGCTGCGGCGACTAAAATTGTTATTGTGGGGCCTGTAAAATTATCTAATAGCAAAACTTATAATGTGTGGTTTATAACTCTTAGGGTAATCTTTTTAGGCGGATTTAATAAACGTGTTTTCTTCCTAGTTAGATTTAGTACTAAGATTAAGCTTTTTAAGTTGCCCTAATAGTTGCATATGATTTTCTATGCTGGATATTCTTTGCTAGGATTAAGAATAGGAAGGCTAAAAGTTAGAAATTTATAGGTGGATATAATAATAATTATTCATTACTTAACGTCCGATTCGGATCCCTATTGGGCCTACGCGGACTACTCCTTATATATATATAGGGAGAAAACTCTACTTGAGAAAACCCCGTAATCCATCTCCCTGCCTTTTGGGACTCGCCTACTTAGCGCCTACGAGTCGCCTATGGTGCTCTTCTACCTTACTTTTTGACCTCCTTGGGAACCACTGCTGCCGTAACAAGCCTACGGACGCGCTAGTATCACAAACTTTACTCTACTGCTGTAGAGTTAATAGGGGGCGCCTACTGCTCGCCCCTTTGTCTTCTTATAGGTGGATATATAGGGCAGCCTAAAAGGTAGAAGTCTTGGTATATTATATAAGCTCTTATTCTGCGGGCCGTATATTATTTTATAGCTATTAATATATACTATGCTATTTGTAAGGCGTATATACTAGCTTCTAACCCCCTTTATTCCGTCTATATTATCTAGCACTATTTATATTTTGTAGTATAATCTATGTTGGTTAAGTAACTTAGTATAACTTCCCCTTTCTTTTATCTCTCCTTTTTCTAAGAAAATAATTTTATTGGCACCCTTGACTGTGCTAAGACGATAAGTAATAGTTAAAATTAGTCGTTGAAATCGGACTCTGCACCTATACGTGGTAATGGCTACAAACCTAGGTCTTTAAAGCTTAGATCTAGAGCCAACGCAGAGATGTTATATAGCGTGCGGACAGGACCTAGTGGTGGTTATAGGCGTTAAGGGCGGTGGTGAAATTTTTTTTGGATGGTAAGATCTTAAAAACTACCACTGTTGGCCCTCTATAATATAACGACTACTACTATTCTCCTATCTAGGGCACCTGTACGATCTAATATGGATGGATAGTACTTAATAACATCCCCTAACTCCTAAGTTAAAAGTATTAACGACCTTATATTAACAAATAAGTAAACACGCGAATAAACGAACGTATAAGCAAATATACGGCCCCTTTTAACCCCTAGGGCGGTTGCCCATGGAGCATACGGTCACTCGCCGTACTGCTATAATACTACTAAAACCGTTAGCCGGATAACCCTATATGGTTTTCCTTATCTCCTCTTAATGGAGTGGTGCCCTTAAAGAGGGCCTAGTAACTAAGGCCTAGGTATAAAAGATACCCAGGTATATACATCCCGCTTTTATCTTTTGGTATTAGGATAGTAGAATAGATAAATCCCCCTTACGCCTTTAATGGCTCTAGGGGGGGGAGGTAAGACGTATATGGCAATAGTTAATAAGAGATAGCACACAGGAGATAGTTAAGATATAGGAGAGGCAGCAACAAATACACGGCGATTAATTAGCAAGGCCTAGCTAGGACGTAGTAAACCCTAGCTTTAGATAAGCTAGAGAAGGAAGCAGTGGTTCCTAAGGAGTTTAAAACATCTAAGGAGGAGGACGTGCTGTAGGCCTATAGGGCCGCAGCTACGTGCAAATATGGCAAATTAGGGTTTTTTATCCTACTGAGGCTGCTTATAGGGGTTTTCCTCCCCTAACTACAGGGGTTTTCTTCCTGTAAATATATAAGTTTTCCCCCCTGTGCGGAGTAGTCTGCGTGGGCTAGTAGGATCCGTATCAGACGTTAATCAAAGAGTTACTACTAATAGTTAAAATTATTTAACCTTTCCTTTAACTTTTAAGCGATTCGCAAATCGATTTCTTTATTATATTATCTATAGTAGATATGGCTTCATTAAGAAGCAAAATCTTTGGATTTTTAAGAAAGGCCCTTGTAATGGTAACGCGTTAATGCTTACCGCCTAAAAGTTTGATACCTTCTTCCCTAACCACTGTGTTGTATCTAGTATTGCAACTTATAATCCGTTTATATATAGAAGCGGCTTTATAGCTTTCTATAATTTTAATATTATTAATATGGAGCCCGTATAATATAATTTCCCTAATTAACTTGCTTGGTATTTTAAGGTTTTAGGGTATAACTGCAATATTTTCTTGCGGACTTCTTAGTGTGATATTGCTAATATTTTAGCTATTAATTTTAATGCTCCCTTTACTAGGGTTAATGAACCACTTTAGGAGATTAAGAAGTATAGACTTACCGCTCCTAGTTAGTCTAATAAGCGCAACAGTTTTTCTGCCCTTAACTGTGAAACTAATCTTCTTTACTACTGGCTTGTCGGCGTAAGAAAATAAAACGTTGTTAAATTTAACGCGGCTAGCGGTAACCTTAAGGTATATTACTCCTTCTTTGTTGATAATAGATGGCTTAGTTTAAAGAAGTTTAGAAAAGCGTTTTTCTACACCAAGGCAGCCTATTAGTATATTGTATATTTGTACAAGATAGCCTATAAACACAAATATATTTTACTAGGAACCAATTAAAATAAATAAGCTGCCTATACTTGCGGTATTCTATATAAGGCGAAGAAGTAAAACCAGCACTAAGATTGCTAGGCCAATTGCTTTTAATCCCTCTCTAGAGAGACTAGTAAAAAGTTATAAACACTTTATCTGTAATCCTAGTTTATTGCTGTCTATTAATATAGAGGAATATTCGCGCCACTCCTAATTTTAATAATTGGCTGTTTTTACTAGATTCTAGTATATAACTATATTATACTTAATCTAGCCCTTCTTATACCTATTTGTACTATAGTCTTAATATATTTAAAAAAGCTTAGGATTTTTAACGAGCTTAGTCTAGATATAAATAACGATTAATATTTTATACCTAATAATTCTAATTCTTTTTATAGCTATTACTATTTTAATAATATTTTAATAAAATTAATATAAAATCTAAAAAAATATAAGTAGATTTTAATTTAGTTTAGATCTTTAATTTTAACTTAAATAGGTAATTATATACTTAAGCTTAAAGCTTAATATAGGGTTTTAAAGTTCTATTAATATATAATATTAATATACTAAAAAGGCTCTATAATTATTTATATAAATAGCTTTATAAATATTAATATAATTACCTATATAAATGTTTATATAATTAATAAAATATCTATATAATTTCCTATATAATTGTTTTTATAAACTTTATAATTTATTGCTAGTATAAATATATATATCTATATACCTATATATTTGCACAAAGCTCTATATAAAGCTCTATATAAAGCTCTGCTTAAAACCCTATATAAGGCTTTACTAAAGCTCTGTATAAGGCTCTCCTAAAGCTCTGTATAAAGCTTTATATAAAGCTCTGTATAAAGCTTTATATAAAGCTCTGTATAAAGCTTTATATAAAGCTCTATATAAAGCTCTGCATAAAGCTCTATATAAGGCTCTACTAAAGCTCTACTTAAAGCTTACCCCCTTCTATAAAGCAAATCTATGCCTACTAGTAGTCCTTAATTATTATTTAAAGCTAGCTTATTAATTTAGGTACTCTAGCTGCAGTAGAAAGAGGGCGGCGGTGGTTATGGGAAAGGTGCGGCTGCTATAACTCGGGGGCGTCGGGCGCGATGATGAGACAACGAATTGGAATCGGGCAAATCGGGCAACGTAGTCTTCTTTGCCAGGTTTGATTTGGTAATTCTGGCCATCAGGAATAGCTTAGGGAGCTATGGAAGTTGAGATAATTTGGCTTAAAGTAGGTGTATATAGGCCAAATTACCCCGCACGGGACTAACAAAAATCCGAACCGTGTACCAGACCTTCTTACGAAGGTCTTGCCAAAAGCAGTTAGCGTCTTGGCAAGGTAGGCCTTGGCAAGAAGGTCTGGGAACGAGACAAGCCCGTACCAAACCTTGCTTCGCCACATTCCAAAAGAGAATTTGTTATCTCAGCCTTGCCAAACTCAGTCAGGCGCCTTTCCGCGTCCGAGACTCTCTAAGTTTAGCCGCGCGGACACACTTAATAGCCTAAGGCACTCTCGTTCAAAACACCCTAATTTTTCTGTGAATATTTGCAGAAACGAATGATACAGTACTCCGTAATTACTTCAGACTAAATTCTAAGTACTCAGTCTGCGAGGATATTGATAAACCCTGACTGAACCCCAACCGAACCAGATGACAGCACATCACCCCACCACGATGCCTCTCCAACTGGCTCTACACGGTTCCGTTTTCTTCCATTCGCTTTCATCGAAACTGAAAGTAGGATTTCAAATGGTTTTGTGCATTTTCAAGGTAGACTCAATGTGTTAGGAGACATTGTGCATTAGTAAAAATTCGCAGGCGTGAAAGGTGCGCCATCTAGGCGAAAAAGCCCGTCGGGACATCCGCCGGGAGAGTCGATTGCGCCCATGTTCAGTTGTACTGTTCCGTCATACATATTCCCCAGTCTAAAAGAGTGAGAAATTGAAATCAAACAAAACAGTAAAATCGAAAAAGAGTGAAAAATCAAAAAAGAAGCCATTGATCAGTGGAGATATGCATAGGCTCAAGTACGTGCAGAGATCGCTGTTTTAACGAGGGCGGTCTCAGTCGCAGATTGGTGTCCTGCATGATAATTACGTTACACATGGATGGGAAACTGCTGACGAGGACATATGTTTGATAGTGCGATGCTCCATGACAGATGGGGATCAAAGTCCCATTTAGAACTATCAATAATCCGAATTCCGACAAGAAATTTGTTTAGGGGCATGGACCGGCTACCCTAACCCTTAGAAGTAAAGGCGACTAGCACGGCCAGATACCTTTGAACAGACGTCAATACACAGAATTCCAGGCGTAGAGAGGAATATACTCACGCGGCCATTACAGCGAAGATTTCATGATTTTTGATCTTTGTCGCTATGGCTAATGCCAGCGCAAAGCAGCAAGCAAACACCGCAATGATAAACAGGGCCATGCTACGAAATTTGACGTAGTACAGTAACGTAACCGGCGTAACGAGAGATGTGACCGCAGTTAACGTTAGAATGACTCGAACGAAACGCTTGATTGCTTTGGAGGAGAAGAACATAACATGATGGTCTGTCACAGCTGCAGTTCTTCGATCATGTCTCTGGCTCCGAGGATTAGTTTCCATTCCGATCAAATAATAAAGAGATGGGCGATCACATCAGTCGCGAACCAGTGCGCCCAACGCCGCTCAATGAGTCTTTCCAGCGCATCCTTCTCCTTCTCCCCTCCTTCCAACGAGCACAAGTCCTCCTCATCATCTAAGAAATGCGATTCCTCTTCTATCGTCGGCTTATTACCAGCGATCCAGTTTCGGAGACTCTCCACAACATCCTCAGGCGCAGTGTCAAGCGCAAGCATCTTCGCCTGGGATCGCACGGCTCTTTCTGCCCCCCAACTTAGTCGGCTGTGTCCCTGATTCGCGCTAGCACCCCGATTTACTTACGGTACGCCTCCAGGTTTTGGCTGATTTCGACCATCAATTGCCTCCTCCCTTCATTCTGATCCTCGCCTTGTGAGTGTAAGTTCCAGAGGTCCTGAGGGGTGCCGCGGGCCAGCTCCGCGGTATCGAGTGCCTGCAGTCGGGCCTCTAGGGCGCCAAGTCTGTGCTGGAGATGGAGGAGATTGCGTGCGGCGAGGGTGTCGAAGCGGCGGAAGACGAAGAAGGTGGAGTCGCTGGAGATGAAGGATGACAGGGCTGGGTAACCGCGTAGGCGCGGTCGGGGAGCGCCCGGGGCGGCATTCTGACCATCGGGAGGGTTTGCGGTTGCGTTTGGTCGACCAGGAGGGTTGGAATTCAGCAGGCGTTGTTAGATTTATATCATTCGGGCGGGAGAGGGCAACTCTACGATTGCGAATTTCTTGACACGCGCAGCGCCGCCGTATACTGGCTTAGGAATTTTCTCGGCGTCGACATTGTTAAGGGAGTCTGAGTCTAGGTCGAGGATGGAGGATACTGGATAAATAGTCAGACTTCGGATGAGTGACAGATGGCTCGATTTGGCAGACTCTCTTGCTGGTGCGCCTTGGAAGCAAGACGTGAGGGTGCCTCATATCGAGAGCTACCTCCCGTTTGCGTTGTCATGGAAACGGTATTGTTGTGACCCCTACACAATAGCAACAGCTTCGAAGAGTCCTGAAAATCGAGAGATGTGTTTGCTTAACGCAGTTAACGGGGTTTTGACCGCTACCCTAGTTATGACCGTTTGGAACTTTTGTTAGTTGTTTACCACCAAATTAGCATTTCGGCTAGTTTTGATTTTCCAAACGGTCATAACTAGGGTAACGTGGTTAATGGGGTTTT